>LAZR01001063.1_pt1 | contig 18385 bp, 51 predicted proteins | sample 329461 | NCBI WGS metagenome assembly LAZR01 (sample SAMN03002196, study PRJNA259156) | marine sediment metagenome | biome: sea floor; feature: Hydrothermal impacted sediments; material: marine sediment; isolation source: Loki non-amplified sample from Loki's castle hydrothermal vent sediment ...
TGTCTATCATTATCTGTTCTGGTTTTGTTGGTCTAACATTCATGCCTATCAAGATATTCCTAACTCTTTCTTTTGTTATGGTTGCTGGTGATTTTTTTGCTGCTTCCTTTTTCCAGTAATCTTTATCTTCTAAATATTTTCTTTTTCTATTTTTTCGTCGTAAAGCATTTGCTCTATCTTTGTGTTTTTCTAAGTAAGCTTTTTTCTTTAATATCCATCCAGGAGTTGATTCTAATTTTTTACGGGTAGCGTAGGCTTTATCTTTATTTTCCTGTTTCCATTTTTTAGATGCCTCCTTTATTTTATCTTTATTTTTCTTATAATATTCTTTATAATAATTAGGGTTCTCCTCGCTGTAGAATCTATAATACTCTTTTCTATCAAATACCATTGAAAAATAACGGTTGCGTGTTTTTTAAACCTACCTCCACCCCTTCTGGCTGCTTCATTCTTATAGTATTTCTTGCTAGCTTTTATAGGTGAATCAAAAGAGGTTGACACGCACATTTCAATTTCTCGATTTTTGCCTACCAAATAAATATGGAAAATACAAACATGGAATTCAAAATGAAGAACTCTGCTGTTGATTTAACTGACCTTGCGATTGGAATCGTTGTACTAGGTATTGTTGTTTCTATCGGTGCTACTATCTTGCTTAACGTAAGAGATACTAACACTTCTGGTGATACTGCATATAACTTAGCTGACGCTGCTGCTGCTGGTTTGGCTGAATACGGTAATTGGTTTGACATTATTGTAATTGTAGGTGTTGCAGCTGTTATCCTAAGTCTTATCTTTATGGCTTTTGGTAGGAGAGGCGGCGGAACTACAACTTACTAATAATAAGTTGAACTAACCAAGAGAAATTTTTATTATATTTTTGGTTGTCATCATCCCCTTAATAGCAACCCTAGAACCTTTCTGTTCTTAAAACCCTAATTAAATAGGAAACAAAACACAAATCATGGAAATGAAAATGAAGAAACAGGCTGTTGATTTAACTGACTTAGCCATAGGTATAATTGTTCTAGGTATTGTTGTTACAATTGGTGCTACTATCTTGCTTAATGTAAGAGATACAAACTATGTATTAGCAGCTGGATGTAATGATACTTCTGGAAACCATACTACTTGTGATTCTGCTTGGCAATTAGCTGATAGTGCCGCTTCAGGAATAGCTGAATACGGTAACTGGTTTGATATCATTGTAATCGTTGGAGTTGCTGCAGTTATCCTAAGCCTTATCTTTATGGCTTTCGGAAGAGCTGGTAGCGGTACAAGCGGCGACACTGTATATTAAAGTTGTTTGTTTACAATTAAAATGAAAGGATTTAGAGCAGGCTTGCGCGCGGGTCTTAGAGCTGAACGACCTAAAAAGAAAAAGAAATTAAGACAGCTTAGCGCAAAGGAGCTTGCAGAGATAAGGAGAAAGTTAGCAAGGGAAAGAGCAACGGAGGCTCTTTACTAATGGGACTTTGGGTAGGAAGTAATCCTTCTATGCAAGCAAAAGCTAATGGCTTAGATGCAGAGCGTGAAATGGCACTAGCTCATAGATTAGCAGTGAAAGCAGAGAGAAAAATTATTTCTGGTGCGAAATTTATCGGGAGAGAGACCGCTGATGTGGCAAGGGCTGCGCAAAGAGGAGCAACCCAAGTAGTAAGGTCTGTTACGAGTCCACAAGCAAGATTCGGCGTTGGTAAAAGTGTTGGTCAAGCAGTTTTAGCTGGTCAACAACAACGACCAACTTTTTCTAGGGAACAACAAATGCTCGGGGAGATGTTCGGGCAAGGTGAAAAGATTTGGGGAACAAATCAACAACCTGTAACAATTAATAATGATTTAAATTCTAGTAGGTCTGACCCTTTTGACGAAACAGCGGGGATGTTTGGGTTTGGCGGACAAGGCGAGAAGTCGGGGTTATTCTGATGGGGTTCCCAGGATTTAACCGAGCAAAGCGAGGAAGTATTTCTAATGGTGATTGGGATAGGGATGGAGTTAAGAATCGAAAGGATTGTGAGCCTTTGAATTTTAGGAAGCAGGGGCCGGAGCATGAAAGACAAGAAAAATTCAAGAAAAGACTTGAGCTTTTAAAATTAAAAAAAGGAGTGATGAAGAGTAATCGTTATGATAATGAAATAGAAGTTTTGGAGGACTTAATACATTAAATGGTATGGGGAGATTTACTAATCGGTGGTGCGGGGCTTTCTGTAGGGGCAAGCGTTATAGAACGATTACCGGCCAGCGCAGCGAAGTCGGGAGTGCAAGGTGGCTTGGGTGCTGCTGCGGGATTCATGCCGGTAATGGGAGTAATCGGTGGAGCTTCTATGGCCGTTAAACAATTAAAAAACATTGGGACAGGGTACTTATAATGATAGAGAAAATAAGAAAGAACCTGAGTGAAAATTTCTACATCGGCGGCAGGCCAGCGAAGAAGAAGAAGAAAAAGAAATGCTCAACTAAACTTGGAGAACATAAAAATGGGATACAAAGTAAAGGATTTTAATTATATGTCTAATCCAGAAGTTAATAACTTGGGCTCAGTAGAATGCAACGTTTGTGATTCAGACAGAAAGATACCGTTTATCAAGGCTAAGGATGCTTTTGATTTATTGTAATTAAATCACAGGAGGATTAAAAATGAAAGATACAAAAAAAATACTTAAGCTAAGAAGTGAAACAATCGAAGAAGCAGCTGTAGTTAGGGGCCCAACTTGTGTCGGGTGCGAGGCAAGAAAGAAAGCAAAAATTCTTGGTAAGTACAATAAATTAATTTATTAAAATGGAATTAGGATATTGTGTAAAATGTAGAAAGAAGAGGCAAATGCTTAAAGTTGTTAAGAAAATCTTAGGAAATAGAGCGCAGTTAAAAGGAGTCTGCAGTAAGTGCGGAACCGGAATGTCTGTGTTCACTAAGAAATAAACTGGAGGATTAAAATGAAAGATTATGAAGACCTTGTTGGGCCAAATCCCGACATTAAAAACAAGAAGAAATATATGAAGAATAAGAGCAAGAAGAAATTTCCTGCATCTAACTCTTTATATGAAGCTGTAAAAGACAATACACTTTAATTATTATTATACTCGTAGGGGCGTAGTTGGCTTGGACCCTGGTGGGTCCTAGGGCCATCAGAAAGTTTTATAAATAATCCTACTTACTTATTAGTATGAAGCAACTAAAGGCTACACAAAATACTCCGCAGTATGGTCCACAATCTCTATATCTAAGAATAATTGGTAAACTTCTTTTTATGAAGGGTGCTCAGAATTCTACCAAGTACGTCGACAAACTCATCGCTGACTTTGAAAAGCGCGGAGCAACTATCAACAAAGGTAATGGTGGTTGGATTAGGATTGATATTATTAAGGACGCTGAATTTGTCAAGCTTGGTGATGTAGAATTTAGCCCAAAAGAAATCTCGGCTGAAGAAACCGAGGCTATTCTTTACGACTTTTTTGCCAAAAAATACCGAGAGGCTAAGTTTGTAGTTCAGGAGGTTTTGGAATAATGGGGAAACATATATTGACATGTAAGTGTGGAAGGAAACATGACATCAGTGAATTGTTTGGAGCTGCTGTTATGGATTGGGTAGAAAAAAATGAATTGGAGGTTCCTGATAAATGAAAAAATTAATAAAAGAATATAAACCCGAACTTCGGGTATTACTGCTCGCATTCTTATTCGCTGCTATTGGTGATTTGTTTTATGGTGGTGCTATTGGAGCCGAGGCTTCATTGGTTGGAATTATACTTGGAAGTGTTTCTACTTTCTTATTTACTGTCTTTACGATTATGGTTCTGTATAAGTTACTAATGGCATTTTTTGTTAGCGAGAAATTTCATGGTATGATAAGGAAGATGCCCTGTGATGAACCCGAAATAAAAACTAGAAGGACTAAAAAATGAAGTATAAACTAATCAGTGAAGAGGATGACGGTAAAATCGTCGACGATGTTGAACTTACACACTATGAATTTAAACAAGCTTTTATGATGCATAAGCGTCTGAAGCAGAGGAAGGAACGATGAAGATGCACGATAGGTTCATAGAGGCAATTCTATTTATTTTCATTAGCTTCTTTTCTGGGTATGGAATTTTCAGCTTTTATCAGATGTTAGATACTATATGGTTTACAGCAACTCCAATTTTTAATATGATGTTCGGTATATTTTTTGGGATATGTACTCTGGTTATTTTAATTCTACTGAGGAGGATGTCACAATGAAAGGACCAATAGATTTATTCTTTAAGATGGGGGAAAAGGCGACAGGTGGAGACCCAGAACGACAAGCAGATTTTATCTACTATATGGTATGGATATTGTTCATTGCGTTTGGAACAATGTTTGTATCTAATCTCTACCGGCTAATTGCTTACAGGAATATTGATTATCTTGTGTGGACTTTAGTAGGGTTTGCTATTTGTACAATACAATACTTCTCATTGAAGGGAATGTACGATATGAAACAATTGAAAAAGAAACCTATCCAAGCTGATAAAAGTTTAGAGTCTGTCGATGATATGATGGATACGTTTAATATTAAAAGTGATAAAAAGGAGGATAAAATAAAATAAAATGTTTGGAAAAAAAGAAACACAAGTCGAGAAGAAGACAGTCGCTAAAATTAAGAAGGATTTAGCAAATGCTGAGAAGAAGATAGATTCTCTTACTCCTGATTTAGTTGTAGATAAGCCAGTAGAGAATGCTGGTATGCCAGGATTCACAGTTGACGAGAAGCCAGCTGTAGCAACAGCTACAGAAGTAATTCCAGTTGAGGATGAAGGAATCCCAGGATTCGGTTCTATCGGAGCACCTGCTCCAGAACCTATCGCTGCACCAGCTGTAGTAGAACCTATTGCTGCACCTGCACCAGTTAAAGCACCAGCTGAGCAATATCAGATTATTGAGACAGGTATATCGCCCAGTGAAGGATTATACGTTTACAAGATTGTAACCAATAAATATCTAGGAGAGCTTGGGGGAGTGTATGAAGCATAATGGTAAATGCTGATATGTTTAAGGGGGCCTTTGCGTTCCCGAAGAAGGCAGCGCCAGCTTTGAAGCAGCCAGAATTTATTCCCAACCCTGCTTATACTGCGCATCCACAACCGGTAATCCCACCTAAGATGGGGGCTCCTGTTTACGAGGACCCAGCGGTAGCGAAGCTAAAGTTCTTTTTTCTTAAATGGCTATCATTAATTATTGGGGGCGCGGCAATTCTCTTAATTGTTTGGAGAATATTCCTGAAGTTTTTATGAAAGCAGAAATATATTATTCTAAAAACACTGTTGGATGTAATGTCGGCGGTGAAATTTTTATTCATCCGGAGCTTTACAAGTGTCCGGAACTTTATCACGCTGTAGTTAGTCACGAAAAAAAACATTCCGCCGGCCTTAATAGCCATGATATTGCAATTGATGTATTCAATGATGATTTAAAGGAATGTAAGAAAGAATTCTATGTGTTTATGTTAAAGCATCCGAGAACGATGCTTGGTTATTTACCTGTGACTAAAATTGGAAAGACCTGGGCCTTTGACTTACAAATGTTTGTGGCATGGATTCTTATTCTTGGAATTGGATATTTTGTGGGGTCTAATCTATGAAACGAGAAACAACGAAAACTATTATCTGGATATTTTGTATACTTGTTATTGTAGTCTTAATTGCGAAGATAGGATTTGAATCAGGGGAGTATAATTGTTCAGAATGTTCTGTGACATTTACGAATACTCTTGCAGGTGCAGAAGATTATAAATTTGGTGAGTATCAAATAAAAGAATTGTTTGAAGATTATATAAAGACAGATAGCTGTTTAATTACGTGGGACCCGGTTCAGGGGTATTATAATGGTTAAAACCAACAAGGTTCTAAAGCTTTTGTTTATATGCGCGAGTTTAATTTTATTGATAGTATTACTTCTTTCTCCGAAGACACATTGTCAAGTTTGCTCATTAAAATATGATGGGGATACTTACGATGGATATGAGGCCTTTGAGCTTTTCGAGGATGCTTGTTTAAGTTATTCTAAGCCATGGGACCCTGAACCAACATTCAATTTTACGAATATTACCTTCACGGAGCAATACTTAAGATGAAGCACTTCCACATAAACAAAACCGTAACTCGTAACTTCATAATGGATATTGTAGCTAACTTCCAAAATATGTTCGGTCTAAATTTAACAAGTTATGAGAAGATGGTTGATAAAGCTATGAAAGAAATCCAGGATGAATTGACTGAAAAAGATGTCATTCTTAAGTGGTTCAGATACGAAATTACTCAACTAAACCGGGGAGCATTATCAATCACGCTCTACGGAGAGGAGGAAGAATAATGACATTTTTAAAAGTTAAATGCAAGAACTGTGCCCATGAACAAATTGTAAATGACCGAGCGGCAATGATTGTTAAATGCAATAAGTGTAGAGTTACGATGCAGAAGCCACGGGGTGGGAAGGCTCAGACTAGAGCAGAAATATTGGAGGAGTTGAAAAGATGAAGTGTAAACACTATAAGGGAGATGGATATACTTATGAGATAGATAGAGTTTGGTTTAATTTTTGTGACGATTGTAATGATGAGTTATTAAAACAAATGATAGACCAAAAGCATTTAGAGAGATTATGTTCGTTAAAATCAAAGGAGGAAGAGAGAGATGAGAATAATTAGCATTTTTATTACCGTCTTTTTGTTGGCCGCATTTGCAATCGGTATTTCTATGGCTGATAATGATATGTCAGATATTAATCTGGCGCTAGATAACGCAAGTATCATTGCCACAAATTTCTCACTTGCTAACACAACTAATAATACTTATGCCAATGGAGTTTTGCTTGTCGCAGAAAAATTCGTTCACTTCATTACTGTTTCAATGGTTGAAATTATGCGGGTCGGTATTTTGTTTGGACACGATAATCCCGACTACTTCACTCCTGACTTTATAATTGGTATTACTAAACTTCTGATTTGGGTAATGATAGTGAGCATGCTGATTGTTCCGATAATGTACTTTTTGGGATTCTTAATTATGATTGCGATTTGGGTTATAAGTAAATTCAAAGGGAGGAAAAATGGGAAAAAAACTGACTGATAAGGAAAGAGAAGAACGAGAGGTTCAATCTATTGTGTTAAAGATTAAGAAACTTGAGAACATTCATCAACAAGAATTAGTTGAGAGAGCGAGCTCCAGATATAAGAATGCTAATCTTGATAAGAGAAAAGCTGAGAAAGCTATTATAGAGCTTGAAAAGAATCTTGCTGACGCTAAGAGGAGATTGAAGTAGAAACATTTATAAAGAATAGTGTTTATCTATTATGATAATAAATAAACAATGGAAGCACAACCACACGAGAAGCAACTTGGTGAAAGTATATCTTTAGACCTTAAAAGTCATAGACATGATTATCAAAAGATTGATTCTAGCGGATTATTAACTTGCAGCTGCGGAAAACAAGTACTTGACTTGAAGAGGGGAGAGAAGGAAGGACTCCTAATAGGAGTTAAGAGTGATGGTAAAAAATATACTGTTCGTGATGATAGAAGGCGATATTTTTTTCCTGATGAGTGGATTAGTTTTATTAGCGTATTTGAAGAGAAGCATAAAAAACATATTTTCTTTTACAAAGGTTCTCTATACTCTGGTGGAAGAGTAATGGAGGTTTTACATTGGAAGCATAAGGACATTGATGTAGAAAGGCAATCTATTAATTTTAATACCGTAAAACAACGGAAGGCTAAGAAGAACTTTTTCGCAGCCGGGAAAAGTAGAAAGTTTCTTGTCTCGGACAATTTTATTAAAGCGTATAAGTCGCTTATCCGTGGGACTACCCCAAATCCTGAGCATTATATATTTTTAGACAATGAGAAGCTGCCTGAGGGGTATTCAGACCTATCTAACGCCGAGAAGAAGAAATATTATGAAGTTAAAAAAGTAGCTTATTCAAGAATGTTGAAAAGAAAGCTGAAAAAGGCGGGGCTCCCTGAGCATGAGTTTTCTCTACATAATATCAGAAAAACTTATGGTATGTGGATGAGGGTTCTCGGAATTGAAATAGCTGAAATTTGTTACAGATTAGGACATGATATGGATACTTATTTGGCTCACTATGGTTCTTCCTTAATTTTTAATGACGTTGAGAGAAGAAAGATTGCTAAAATAATGGGAGAAGTAAAATGAAAGACACAAAAGAACTGCAAGCTAAGATAGACAAGTGGACTATGAAGAATGGAGCATGTAGAATAGATGTAACGAAAGAAAACATCTGGCTTTACAACGGCGGCCTATTTCAAGATTCAAACGTACATGGTTCGGAACTTTGGGCAGGAGATTTAGACTCCACAATTAAATACCTGAAAAGGTTGAAACATTTCTTGAATAATAACGGCTTTGATACTGGGAGGGGGATGTAAGATGGAAATACAATTTGAAAAAATAAATATACCAAATTTCATAAGATGCAAGCAAGGAAACTTCCCAATTGGAGATTTGAGTAAAGAAGACATCGAAAGATATGCAGAACTTTGGAAGTTTGCCATATTGCATAGGTGGGAGGAGAAAAGATGAACAGCGAACTAGAATTACTAAAGAGAGTTCAGGAAAAAACCCTTGAAAGAGTCATTGAAAAATTTGGGACAGGGTTGGGGCAAGACTTAAACCAGATGAAGCTTAGTATAATGGATGTGAGAACAATCCTTTATGATGAAGTTAGAAAACAAGCTGAAAGTATAATCGACGAGGATAAAAGAATAGCTATGGAGGAATTTTCAAGATGAGCAAGATACCAGATGGATTAACGCTAGTAAGGATGGATACGAATATTTACAATCAGTTTAAAGAGTATTGTGACGAGGAAGGGTTTGTAGTTTCTAAGCATTTAGGATTTAAAATAAGAGATTTCCTAAGAGACAAAGACTGGGTTCCAATGGAAGTAAAAGAATCTGAGAGCGCAGACCAGCCAGAGGAGTTTTTAGGATGATAAAAACAAAGATAGGCAACATTAGAAGCAAGACTGAGAAAAGACAGATTATCCAATACCTGACATTGAGAAAGAGAATCCTCCATCAGAAGATTATGCAGCCAGATAAAGGAGCAGATATTAAAACATTAAAGAAACGGCATAATGAAGTAGTAAAGCTCTTTTGCTTAATCAAAGATGATTCTATCGACAAAGAGATAAGAGGTATGCACCAATATATTCATAGGCAGAATGATTATCTAAGAGAACGAAAAGCCGAAGCACATAAAGTATCCATCGTGGAGGATAAAATATGATTAATGATACAATGACCTGTTGGATATGTAAGAAGAAGATGGGGAAAAGTGGTTCTGAACATCATTTGTTTAATTTTTATGATTTTAAAATAAAAATGCTTCAAACATTCCCAAATATTACTAAAAATAAGATTCGTTTAGCGTGGTTAAAAACAAAAGACAAGATTCCTTCTTATAAGGTTCATTACAAATGCCATTGTGAATTAGAGAAAAAATTAAGGAATGAATATAATTGTTATCTTAAAGGAACTTGGGAGGCGAAAGATGATACTCAAACTTGATAAGAGAGACACTCAAGAAATTTTTAAGGAGTTTGTCGACGAGGCTACTAGGGAGCATATCAATTCTAAAATAAAAAGCTTATTCGACCAGAGGGTAGACAAGTTAGTTGAGGACAAATTGGGAAAATTAGATTTAGATAAGATGCTTAAAGGGCAACTTGATAGAAGATTAGATAAACATTTCAAAGGCAATTATGGCGGAGAAATGGAGTATGCTAACAAGAGGATTGATAAAAGACTAGAGGAGTTTGATTTTAAAACAGTAATTGGCGGTTCATTCGTTGAAGATGTAGCTTCAGCAGTATGGAGAAGAATGCGACAAGCATCCAAGACTGCGGAGGCCTTATGATAATAGAAGGATATACATCTGCCACCCCATTCTTTATCTCTTATAAAGCTAGGTGTGCTTATTATGAAAAGAAAAGATTAGAGAGAATAGAGGAGTGCTTATAATATGGTAAAGCTAAAAATATTTGTAAGGGCTGGGAAGGGAAGCCGTGGCGGCATGAGGGTTGATTCCAGGATGAGTTACAATCCCGCTCCCATGTGGTCTTCTTCAGACACAGATTGCAGACAATATATCCCAACGGCGCATTTTGCAGTTGAGGTTGATATTCCCGATAAGAAGTTTATCTTGGAAAGCGAAACGGTAAAGAAGATGAATTTTAAATTAAAGAATGAAAGGTTGGTTGAGAAATTATAATGGGAAGCAATAACAATGATGGAGGATTTTCACTAGAATTCGGAAGTCTAGCTATAGCGTTGCTGTTCATAGCCTTCTGGGGAGAGCCAGATTTAGTTGATGCTTTGATTCAATACTTTATGAGGGCGTGTGGAGCATGAAAAGATATGTATTAGGAGATTGTCACGGCAATTACAAAGCGTTGGTTCAAGTCCTAAAGGAATCTAAGTTTAATTACGACAAGGACTTGCTTATAATCATTGGAGATGTCGTCGATGGGTATAATTGTTCTTATGAAGTTGTTGAGGAATTACTGAAGGTAAAGAATCGAGTCTTTATAATCGGTAATCACGATGTTTGGTGGATGAACCACATGCGCAATGGATGGGCAGACTACGTTTGGTTAAGCCAGGGCGGAAAGAATACTCGTGAATCATATCTTAATGCAGGTTATAATTACAAGAAAATACCCGCTGAACATAAAAAATTCTTTGGAAGTGGCAAATACTATTACGAATTAGATGGGATGATGTTCGTCCATGGAGGGTTTTCATATCCTCATCACCCAGAGACTGACGATATAGAAACACTTACTTGGGATAGAAAGCTTATTGAAAGATGTAAAATGGGGCTGAGGATAAAGGAATGGGATAAAATATTTATTGGGCACACCAGTACGGAGAGTCAAGGAGCTGAGCCAGTAATTTATCAACAAAAAGGATTTGGAAAGTTCATCCAAATTGATTGTGGAGCTGGCTGGAAAGGCAGGCTATGTCTTTACAACATTGATACTGATAAATATTTTTTTAGCGATTATGCTAAAGGACACGATGGAAGTTGAAACCAAAATAACCGATAAAGATTATACCAATTTTGATGAAATTGAAGTCAGGACCCATAAGGGGTTTGAAGAACGTGAAAGAGCCATAAAAAAAGGCCATAAGATAAAATTATTTTTTGGGCGATATCAGTTTATCTATAGACGTGATGGAAATGAAATCTCTCTTGTAGAACTCACAGATTTGTCAGGTAGATGGTGGTGGGAAATCTATTGCTTAAAGGGTAACATATTTGAAGATACTCAAAGGTTCACATCTAAGCAGGAAGCTGATAATAAAATAATAGCGTTACTAACACCAGAAGAACAACTTTGAAGGCATTGAGATTCCTTCAATTATTAGAGAACTTCTTATTTTTCAAACAATTAAAGATTAGTTCCTCTCTTATCGGACCTATTTTCTCTGGTCTCCCAATAAATTTTGCCGGTCTTGCTCAGCCTTTTCCCAGGTAGTCTTGCAGAACGAGCAGCGTCTCTGAGGATGTCTGTTCGCGTTTTAGGGGTTTGTTCAAGCAATCTCTCAACAGGTTTCTGAGGTCCCATCTTTTCCCAAACCGATTTCTTCTCTTTTACCATTGAAAAGTCAAGGCATTGGCGTTTATATAATTACCGATGACCTTTGCTCCAGGCGTTGATGTAGGAATTTTATCCTGACCTGTTATTCTTCTGGTTTTAGAATCGGGAATTATATTTCCTGCTTGTCTCCAGGCATTGAGGGGGAAGCGGTAATTTCGTCCTTAATTTTATCAAAGACTAACCATATTTTACTTTTCAAACCTTCCTTACGCATTCCTAATGAGTGAGTTATGCCCTTTCCTGCTAATTCTTTTTTGACAGGCAGATATAATTCGCTGTCAATGTATTCAGCTAGTTCCATTTCCGCTTTTTCAAATATGTCATTGAATTTCTTAAAACAGGTTTTGCATACGAGTTCCTCTTTGCCCTCTTTCGTCAATATCCCTATATGATACTCCTCTTTACCACACCAATCACACTTTGGTTTCATAATGTAGTATATCTTTAGGAGTATATAAGTATGTAGGTAGTGGATAATATATCCCGACTTTGTGTCATTTTTTAGGGAATTTTATCCCACTTTACATGATTGTAAGGAGAGATTTATTACCGACCTCCTAGCTGGAGTCCCATGTCATCAGTAATATTCTACCCCTTTACCCTGGTTGAAGAGAGAAATATATTCCCGACGAAAGTACAGATAAATTCCCTCCTGCTTATGTCGAAGTAATATATTTCCGATTCGCTGGCGCACATCGGTATTATTTTCCCTATCACCTTCGCTGCCTCATTTCCAGCCGTGATGGCAAGGGAATATGTTACCGAGGCAAAAGCTGGTTCAATCCGGATACAAGTAATATATTACCGAGCTGCCGCATCTGCATCAACAGTGGGAGGAATATATTACTGAATTCTTGCAGGTGAATGGCAGAATCGGAAATATTATACCCCTGAAGAAAGCGGAATTCGCAGGAGGCGGTAATAAAATACTCGACGCACGTCCTGTAAGTCGGTAATATATTCCCTCGCCTGTGGTGCAAGAATGTTTGTGTATTCTTTCACATTATGCAAGAATAATCAAGGCGTTGAGAGAAGAAAAAATTAATTATAAACTATTGATAGCCAATTCGATTTTAGTATGCAAGAAGTCATTTGCTTCTTGTTCATCTGTAAATAATACCTCATCACATTCGGGACAAAGATATTCCATACCCCCGTTACCCTCTACGCTATCGGTAATATAATCGCCATCCTTTTCAAAACTCCCAAACCTTACGGCGTTCTCACTCCATCTAAGATAACTGATTTTACCTTTACATTTTGGACATATTTTATTTCCCATCTTTTTAGGTCTCTAAAAAAAAAGTCGGTAGCGAAAGAATGAGATTATGAGAAACACAAAATCACTACCGACTTATCTAATTGGCGTAACGCCAATAAGTATTAAATTAAACTCACTATGTTTTGAGTTTTGTATTTCTCCATGTTTATTTTTAAGTCTGCTTCGGTTTGTTTCATTATAGCGTCGAAGTTACGAAATTCTCCCCTTATTCTTGCGAATAGTATTGGTTGACAATCGAGACAAAATTTCTTCCACCCGTCCTTACTCAAAACCTTGCTTCCTTTCGGTAATTTTGCCCTACAAATACTACAACTCGCCGTATTTCTAATTGTGCAAAGTTGGACGCAATCCTTATCTACTCTAAACATACCTACATGTCCGCCGTAATCAATAAATCCCATTATAATTTATCAATTAACTCCAAATTTAATCTTCTCTTTTGGTCTCTCGATAAGTGTATTGATTTATGTATGTTCATTTCCCTAAGTATAGCGACAACAAACTCTCTCTTAACGTGAGTTCCACCACTAAAACTACTATTTATTGTAAAGATATTTAGGGTTGGATATTTCTTCTTTATCGCCGTCCACATTTCTTCTCTTGTTAATCTTGCGTTTCCCATTATAACATATTCTCCGTTTTGTTTAATTCTTTCATTTTTTGATATTGTTTCTCATGCCTATATTGTATCAACCCGTCAATACCGAAACACGCATAAAATCCTAAGATTGCTAACCCAACAAAGATTAATGTAATCTTCCAAACTCTCGAAGTCAAAAACGCACTATAAAGTATAAGTGAGTTCCCGATTATGATTATGTAATTATGAAGCCCGTTAAATCTCATGTTTTAACCTCGTTTTTCTTTTTATATGCTCTTTGATAAATTCTGCGGTTTATTCTACATTCTAAACAATTTTTAAATTTACTTCCGCTATTATTACAACCGCAAATATTACATAAATCGGGGTGTGCGTTATTAAAATTTCTTTTTATTTTACTCCAATCTCTTCCAAAGTTCTTTTTACATTCGGGAGAACAATATCTAACACTATGATTAAGAGGAGAAAAATCTCTACCGCATTTACATCTTACTATTTTTGGGTTTGCTAATTTGTGTTTAGATTTTCCCATTATGCTTTAACCTCGATTGGCTTTAATTCAGTCGGTTTAATTCCAACTCTAACTTCGACTTTTTTATCGTCGGTGGTTATATTCCCCCATCTTAAATCGCCCTCTTCCCTCAAACAATTTTGACACCTATCGCAATTTGTATCAATAACATTAGGTTCACAACCGCACTCCTCACACGCCTTACAGCCCATTCCCATTATGATATTAAAACTACATTTCTTTTGCGGACATTTTGTGCAACTATCCATAATTCCATCCATGAAATTTAATCTCATCGCCCCTCTTTCTTATATGTCCGAATTCTCCGTAAAACAATTCTTTTGCGAACTCCTTATCGTTGTCGTCTATTGCGGTTTCATCTAAAACTTTCCCTCTTCTAATTAATTGAAAATGATAAGATTTCATAGGTTAATAACCGTCAATTTAACTTTAAAATCTTTGATTTCTTTTTCTGTCATTTTTCTAATTATGTCATATCCCTTTAAATCTTCATTCTTGAAAATATCATTATTTTTATAGTCGGCGATGTTATCGAATTTTTTTAAAGTATTCTTTATTCTCCACCACTCCTCTAAAAGTTCGCTTTTTTTTCTATCTATTTTTTTAACAACTGATACAAAATAATCTGTGTCGTCTTTATCATACTCAATCCAATAAATCCAATCTCCGTCGCTGATTTCTTCAAATTTTAGTTTTTTCATAAACTCGCCACCAAATTATTATTTAGATATTCTTTTTTGTTTTTGCTGTATTTCTTTTCTTTAATCTTGCATACTTTTATGACATTCCTAATTTCTTGTTTCAAATTCTTAAATATAATATCTCTACATTTCAAACAATATCGTCGAGAAGCTTTGCCCCAACAGAAAGCCCCCTTTGGAATAGATGTCTTACATTTTGCACAAATTTGATTTTCTCTAACTTTGAAAAATCTAAGACTTGTGAGTTCTCTTTCTCTAAAATTTATGTTACCGCTAAAACTTATGATTTGTATATTACCACCACGCCCAATAATAATAAACCCATTCTTCATTATCATGTTTTTTAATTACTTCTTCAATGAATTTTATCTCTATGGTGTAGTCTGTGGTTTCATCTTCGTATTGCTCGTATGGTTTCCCATCAAACCCCTTGAGGAATTGTAGAAATTCGATTAAGTCGGCTTTTGAAAGTTCTTTAGCTTCGCAATTTTCAAAACCGCCCGTTAATTCTTGCATAAAATCTTGAAGTCGGTAATCCTTTCTCCAATAAAGCAAATTACATTCTACGTCGTCGTTCCCGAAGTCTAACGCCTTGATTGTCTTATCTATTTTGCTTTTAGGGGTGTATTTTCTCCTAATTTCTTGGTCGAGTCCTATCGTCCTACCCTCTCATGTTTATATCTTGGGTGGGTTGTGGCTAATCTCTTTCGGTCTTTAAATCCTATCCTATCTTTCTTTGCATGACAACTTTGACACAACCACTCATAATCCTCAATATCTCTTTTATATTCTCCACTAATATTTGATATTTGTAATTTAAGATTATTTTTATGACATTTTTTACAACACTTCGGCATAGGTTTATTTTTTCTAACCCATAAATGTAACCCCTTATACCCGACGCTGTTCCCTTTCCACGCTAAATTATTTTCTCCCTTTCTATTATGACATTTACTTCTATCGCTTTTTAGGTAGCATTTTTGACAACTCTTAGAACACTTACATTTATCTCTTCCACATTTACACTTATCTTTGTTTTTTTGTATTCCCATGTTTTGTTGTAAAGCTCTAATAAGTCAGTAATAAATTCCCAAAAAACCGCCTAAAGTCAGTAATATATAATCAAGGCATTGAGAGGGATAAAAAAATAAAACTTTATGATAAATCCTCCGAATTTAATACTTCTTCAATCTTAATTCTTTCTTCTTCGGAATAATGTTTAGAAGTAAATTTTAAAAGTTCTTCTTCTAAATCTTTTTCAACTATAAAATCCCTTAAAATTCCTATTACCATTTTATTCCTCTCCCTCATCTTCTTCATGTTCATTTCTACATTCTTCCGAACAATACCATGAAGTTTCATTTTTGCCTTGTATAAATTTTGTGGATTGTATTATATCATTAGGACAATTCCCCTCTGCGAAAGCTTGTTCGTCGCAATTATCACATACTATTATACTTTTTTGTATTACCATTTGTTTTGATTTCTAAGCGTTAAGTCGGTATTTCTTTCCTATTTTTTGCCACACAATCGGTAATATATAATCAAGGCACTGAGAGGACAAAAAAATTACTTTAACTTACTTGCCCCCTATTTTTTTTAACTCTTTCAATTTCTCTCGCTAACTTGCTGTTATCAAGACACAACAACCTCTCAATCTCTTTACTGCGAAGAAAAACTTTTTTAAATTGTGTTGTATCACTATATCTATTGTTATGAATTTTTTTTAACTCTTTCAATCTTGTTACACACTTTGAAATATTAGGACTATCAATATGTTCTTCCATTGTTTTTATTATTTCAGCTTCTATTTTTTTATCTTCCATTTTAACCCAACCTAATAATCTCCCCCCACTTTAAATTATCATCTTCGCAACCACCCTCATTTAACACCCATAGCGTTTTAACTTCTTCCTCGTCGGGATATTCCGTATATCCGTCTGTGAAGTTGATTAAAAATTGTGTGTTGGGTAGATTTTGTTTGATATATTCATAAACGGGTATGTGCGACGTTCCACCACCGCCCCTTAAAATTAACTTTGTGATTTCGTCGTCTGCCCCGTTTCCAATCTCATAAACATCTTTAATATCATAATCGCAAACAATTAATTTCATATTCAAATTATTAAAGGACTTTGCTATTCCGTTTATCTCCGTCATAAATTCGGTTAATGCTTCTTTGCTTACGCTTCCGCTTGTGTCAAGACTGACGACAATCTCGACGCTTTCCCTTACAATACTCGGCATATAAACTCCGCAACTTATTGATTTTTTACTTGGTCTGGAATTATGACTAACTATATTATTTGCTATAAAATTTTCTGTTTCTGTTTCTATATCATAAAATTTTTCGCCGCATTTTTCAATTTTTATGCTCTTTATTTTCTCGCCTTTAAACTTGTGGCGTGTTCTGTCGATTTCTTGGTGGCAACCTCGACATAACCAAAAAAAATCATTAATATCTCTCTTATATTCTCCCGATATGTTCGACAATTCTAATTTAGTTTTTTTCTCGCATTTCTCACAACATATAGGTTTAACTTTATTTTTTCTTATATAATTATGCACTCCCATATATCCAACCTTATCCCCCGTCCAACCACTATGATTTTCTCTTTTTTTAAATCCAAAAAATATTCCTTTATCATGGTATTTTTTCTTTATGGTCGCTTTCGCTTTCGCTTGGCTTTTTTTAGTATTTATTAAATGAGTATTGAATTTACACTCATGTTTATTCTTTCCGATTATTCGTCCGCATTTCTTACATTGTTTCATTTTACACAAATTAATTTATCCGATTTAGTTATATTTTGTGCTTGGATATAACCCCTTTCTGTTAATAACCTATGACGAGGAGAACATATTATTTTTTTTCCACTAAATGTTTCAAAGGTATATTTTTCTGTAACTTTCGTAGTCCACTTTGATTTTATCGTCGAATAAACGGCTTTCCCGTCTTTATATCCTATAACTTTTCGTCCTTGTTTTAATTTTTCTATTGGTATTTTTCCTCTCGGAGTATCTATTAAAGTTCCCTTTTCTAAACAATAAGTATAATCAAACGGAAGTGTCCTCGTTATATATTTGTATAACATAGTTTTCCAATCAACTTTTTCATTAAGCAAATCATCAATCATTAATTCTAATCCTTTCGGTATGTTTCCCTTTGTTCTTGCGAACGCCGACGCTTCGCCTAAAACATCTTTCCACTTGTCTTTTGCTTCTGCGATTGCTTCGTTTGTTTCTTTGCCTTTCTCGTCGAAGATATGCTTATCAAATCCGCCCTTATATGTTGGTTTCTTGGTCTTTGGAATTTGTTTTAATAGTTCGTGATAAATTTGGATTGCTGTTTTCTCGTTTATTTTATCAATAGTTATATTCATAAATTCGCAACTATGACAACGAGGAATTAAAGCCCCCCCGTCGCAACTCGGCAACTCAAAATCATTCTCCAACAATAAATCATTAATACACATATCCATCGCAACATTCATTAATTCGGGAATTTCCGACTCATTCATCTTTATTAAATGCTCTAAAACTATGTGCATAACTTCGTGGCATAAAACCCCCTCAATTTCTTCGTTTGTCAATCCCTCGACGAACGACGGAGAATAATAA
>LAZR01001064.1_pt1 | contig 18360 bp, 27 predicted proteins | sample 329461 | NCBI WGS metagenome assembly LAZR01 (sample SAMN03002196, study PRJNA259156) | marine sediment metagenome | biome: sea floor; feature: Hydrothermal impacted sediments; material: marine sediment; isolation source: Loki non-amplified sample from Loki's castle hydrothermal vent sediment ...
GGATATGACCGGCGTGCTGAAGATCTTTATGCCAGCCAACGCTAACGACTCGGACCGCAACAAGGCCCGCGACATGGGTGAGCGCTACCGCGTTGACGACCAGACCTACTTCCTCCTGCAGCGCATGGGCAAAGAGCCCCACGAGCAGTGGGACGTGGATGTCGTCAAGACCCCAGGCACGAAGGTCGTCGATACCGACAAAACCATCATGCGCTGCTCGACGATGATCGCCCGCGCAGTGCTGGCGCAGTTCCTCACACTAGGGCAGGGGCGGGTTGGCAGCTACGCGCTGTCGAAGTCGCAGCAGGACTTGTTTCACTTGGCTGTTAAGGGCCGGTTGGATACCCTTGAAGAGGAGATGAACCGGTTCCTGGTGTCGAAGATATTTGCCCTCAACGACTTCCCTGGCATCACTGCCATGCCCAAGATCCGGCACTCGGACCTTGGTGACATCGACCTTGATTCGCTGACCAAGTTCCTCCAGGTCACAGGTGCGCTTGGGCTGATACAGCCTACTGAGGAAGTGGTGCGGCACCTGCACAGGCGCGGGGGGCTACCCGAGCCGCATGACTTTGAAGAGGATGTCTCGCGGCCTAAGCCGGAACCGGAGGACGAGGACCAGCAGGACGATATACCTGAGCCTGGTCGCGTACCGGCCAGTATGCGCGAGTGGGGGAAGTGGTATCTCAAATGACGCAGCTACAGCAGCCTGATGTACTTGAGATAGGGTGTCAAATACTACTTACTACAGGACAGCATCTAGGCGAATGTCTAGGTACGTGTGGCTCAGATGCCACAATTGAACTTCCGGCAGTGTACGATAAGGAGGATCCGATGGTATTTGCACAAATTAGCGATATAGAGGCAGAGGTGCTGGGCATCATATCGTTGGCAGACCTGTACCTCAAAGCAGGGAACGCCCCAGCCCCAGATAGCCCTAAGCTGCTTATGCAGCGGGTAGGTGGTGGGCAGTGGTACGTTGAACTGACGTATGGACATGGTCGCTGCCACTGCTCGAATGAAAGTCTGGCAATGGCTCTGGCCGATGTCAAGACACAGCTACATCAGAGGATACGGCAAGAAGCTGTCGACGTTGAGCGCAGGCAAGCTAGCCTGAAGACCGTCATGCAGTTTGTACCGTTTCGAGACGCCGTGCCTGCTGATAAGGCCAATGCAACTGACCTCGCGAAGGAAAGAGCATGAGAATGCGTAAGCGTGCGAAGAAACCTTGGGTAGAAGAAGCTCCCATCGCAGCCGACGATATACTTGTTAGCCGGAGACAGCCGAGAGAGCTTGAACCAGTGCGCAAGTATGTCGACCCTGGCCCAGCACCAGGGTGCACACCTCCGCCCCCACCTTCGAAACCGCTTAGGAGATGACCCCTGACTAACATAATACTGCACCCTGCATCCGAGGACTACATACGTGCAGCCATTGGCGACGAGCTGTTTGATGAGCTTGTTGTACCGGCGCAGCAGAGCATTGACCTTACTCCCTTGCCTGACATGGCCGAGCGTGCGGCTCTGGCCGCGTGGCACGGCCTGCGGCGCACTGCTGAGGACTGGCACCCCGTCATCAAGGAGAAGGCAACCACTGTTGCCGAACTGAAGAAGAGCGAGCGCCGGTTGGAGCAGGCGATCCGGCAGTGGATGCGCGAGGTGGCAGCGCACATCAATACGTTCATAGATGTGCTGGTGATTGACCCTACGGCAGTAGATGACATCGACCTTGAGCAGTTTAACCCGAGATTCTCAGAGCTGACCAGGCCACACATTGAACGGGCGATGTCCAAGGGGGGTGAGAACAGTAAGGAGGAGCTTAGCGGACAGGAACGCGAAACAGGAACGGCTCGTAGTGCGCGGCGAAGGGCTGGACGGTCTGAAACAGGAGACGAGGACCATGATGCAAGGGTTCCCACCCAGCGGTTGCGAACTCGACTTCTGCATAATCTCCGTCAGCCCTTCACCGCACAAAATGAGCCTGCCATTATCTCAAGCTGGACGGTGCAGTCGCCGGAAGCCCAAGCCTGGGTATCGAACCACGGCCTCGACCTCGCTACGGGGCTTAACGAAACAACAGTAGAGCGGCTCCAGCAAACATTGGTCATCGGCCAGCGTGACGGTGTTGGGATGCCCGAGATCACGCGGCGCATCAAGAACAACTTCAAGGACATGAGCACCTGGCGTGCCCGCATGATCGCACAGACCGAGACCATACGTGCTTACGCGCAGGGGTCGCTTCAGGTATACCGCGATGCCGGTGTGACCGTGAAGAAGTGGCTGGACGGCCAGGTGAACGCCTGTCCGATATGTGTGGCGCTGGACGGCAAACCGATAAGCATCGAGGGGAACTTCAAAGGCGAGCTCCCCCCCGAGCTAGCTGCACTGGTGCGTCAGCCAACCGTTGACGGCCCTCCGGCCCATCCAGGATGTCGGTGTGCGGTACGGGCAGTGATTGAAGGATAGGAAAGGAGCTAACATGATTTCGTCAGAGATGAAGAACAGAATAACGTCGAGAAAGTTCTGGGTGACGATCGCGTTCAGCGTCGTTGTGCTAGTAGGCGACGAACTGGGGATCGAAGTTACCCAGGAAGAGCTCTATGCAGTAGCGGCCGTCGTTGCTAGTTGGCTGGGCGTGCAAGGTATAGCCGACATCAGGAAGTAGATGGCTGAAGGCACTGTGTCGGTTTCGGAGTTCTACCATCGGCTTGAACGTGAGCTGCAGGGGCTCGGCGTTCGTGTTGGTATGCGCCGTGCTATCGGTGGCCTAGCCTCGGGATACCTGTGGGAGCTGGCGCATGACGATATCGGTATGTTCGCTATGTCGTTTAATGTCGAGGGACTGTTCCCGTGGGACGAGAACCCCATGAAGGATAACGGCGGGCGGCAGGTTATAACTGTCGATGATATGTGTGCAGTTCTTCATGGCCAGGTGCAGGAATGGATTGAGCAGAAGCAAGTGAGGCGGGCCGGTGCCTAGTTCCATGATGCCTAGTTTGACGATTACGGGACTGGATGCCATGTTGCAGAAGCTTGGTGCTATGAAGCTTGATCAGGCAGGTAGGGTATTCAACACCCCCGTCTCGCGGGCGTTCTTGCGCGGTGGCCTGCATCTTGAAGGGAAGGTCAAGGAAGGCACCCGTGTACGCACCGGACGGCTGCGCTCAAGCTACGCGACACGCCAGACAAAGCCGTTACGGGTGGAGGTGGGCACCAATACCGTCTATGCGCCGTTTGTGGGTAGTAAGGGCAGGCCGACCGGCTTTACGGGGGCTGGTGAGGCTCACATTGCTGAGGTCATCAAAAAAGAGAAAGGCAGGGTACGTGACATCGTACAGCAGGGGATACGCGAGATGATGGAGAGCTGAATATGGCGAATAAGATGCCAGAAAACATTCAGGAATTGGCGGCGCACGTTCAACAGCAAGGACGTATCCATCTGCATCGGATGATTAGCAGTGGGGGCGAGACCCCTGGCTGGCGTTACATAGCAAGCTACCACACCGCGAAATGCGAGACGAACAGGTGCTTCGTTCTCAACATCAAGAATGTCAAAGCGGAGGTCTGAATGTTCGTATCACGACGACCAATAGGCAGGGGAGTAACCATACAGGGCGACGATGAAGCGTTCGTCCTCCGCCCCGCTAGGATCGAATGGTACGAGCCGCATGTCGTGTTCCTGTTCGATTCTGCTCTACGCCAATATGAACAACCTGTAACGCTCGGTAGGACAGTTGAAGTGCGCCCGTACATATTCCTCTGCGTTCGAAGACTTACATGGGGTACGAACGTTGGTCGTAATCTGTTAGAAGTCGAGATCGGGATTAACGCCCCTCAGGGGACGGCAATCATACCTCATGAGGTCGCCCCTTGGCGACATGCCAAACCGCTCTTGACAAGGTAGTGTGTCATAGTATAGAATAGGCGTAACTGCCTACAGGTGATGCCAGCACAGCCGACATCATAGGTTCGAGAGGAGGCACCAGTTGCATACGATGCACGCAGTAACGATTTAATATAAGCAGACGCCAACCGGCCAGTGCCACCAAATCTGCGGAGGATCCAACAGGACCTCCGCAGATTTTCTTTTGTACGAGGAAAGGAGCCTGCGACGTGCCGTTCACCGGACCTGAAGACACTAAGCTGCCCAGCAACGTTAAAGGCGAGTCAAAGACGAAGCGGGCTCAGTGGGTAAAGGTGTTCAATGCAGCCTTCAAGAACTGTCAAGCAAACGGCGGCACCGAAGAGGAGTGCGAGAAGATAGCCTTCAAGTTCGCCAACGGCGTCCTCAAGAACTCGGCTCAAGAAGTAGCTATGGCCGCACGGGAGATGGCCATGACCACGCGGGAACTGAGTTCTGACTACTTGAAGAAGCTTCGCGAACTGCTGTTTGCTGCCGACCTCCCCAAGGAGTTTGTCGCTGAGATAGTGCGGAAGGCACGGGCGCACGCGGGCGGGAAAGGTAAAAAGGAAGTGAAGAACTTCGGCGAACTGTACTCCGGCAACGACGGCGCGGATGGCCGGTTCTACTTTGCCAACTCAGCAGCCGAGCCTCCTGACACCATCAACGTGTTCCCCATACCTGGCACGTACAAGCACCCGTTGTACGGGGCCATTAAGGTCAGCCGCGATACAAGCAAGGAGATGGTCAAGAACTTTAACGACGGTGTGTACCAGGAGCGGGTGCCCTTGGATGCCGAGCACGAGACAAAGCTATCCGGCGCGGTTGGCTGGATCACCCACCTAAAAATGAATGCCGACGGGTCGGTCGATGCCGACGTGGAATGGAACGAGCGCGGTGAGGAGATGATACGCGACGACCGCTTCAAGTTTATTTCGCCGGAGTGGTTTGATAATTGGTCCGATCCGGCAACCGGCGAGGAGTTTGAACAAGTTCTGGTCGGTGCCGCGCTAACGACCCGCCCGTTCTTCAAGGAGGGCGCACTGCGTCCGTTGGTAGCTACGGAAGCTGGCAAGCTGTGGGACGTCGAACACGAGGGCGACGATCCTGAACTGTGGACGTTGTTAGCCCTCGAACTGCCGAACGGTATGTCGGCCGAAGACCTGCAGGAGAAAATCAGGAAGACCGTAGGGGATTCGTTCCCAGGTCTCAAAGGTGATCACGGCCTGTGGGTGGCAAACGTATTTAACGATAAGGCAATCATATCGACCGATGACGGGTTCTTTGAGGTCAAGTTCGCTATTGATAGCGATGGGCAGGTTAGCTTCTCGGGACAGCCGATGGAAGTAGAGCGAACTACGAAATGGAGTCGTGTATCTGCAACTGATACGAGAGGAGGTCAATCGGGTGGGCAAAACTTAGAGGTACAGAGGCGCTCACGACGTAAGGCAAGCCCTGGAAAGGGAAGGGAGGATCGAATGACAGAGTTATTGGAACGGGCGAAGGAGCTCGAGTCTGATCTGGATTCAGATGAGGGTAAGAGCTGGGTTCGCTCAATGGCAGAGAAGCTAGGCTTCAAACTGTCTGAGCCAAAGGATGGCGGCAACGGCAATGGCGACGATGACGATGAGGAGGACAACGAAGACGAAGAGTCCTCCAACGACGACGAGGACAATGAGGACAGCGAGGATAACAAGGGTGAGGAGGATGCCAAGACCGGAGCGGAAGTTGCTGTGCTGCAAGGAGCACTTAAGGCCTCCGAGAAACGGGCCACCGCTGCGGAGACCAGGCTCGGCACCCTGGAAACCGAAAGCCTCACCCGCCGGTTGCGTGACATCATCCTCGGCAGGGACGAAGGTTCCATCCGGAAGGCCAGCGAAGAAGGCAAGGCGCTCCACCCGATGGTAGGGGATGCCGGTGCCAAGATGTCCATCCTGGTCAAGCTCGGTGAAGGCACCAAGGAGTTCAATACGTTCGTTGCCACCGAACGCGAACATGCGCGGCAACTGCACGAGTCCGAGATGTTCAGTGAGCTTGGCACTGATTCAACCGGCGAGCCGGTTACTGCATCTCCGAAGGGCGAGATTGACCGTATGGTCGCTGCAGCCCGTGCCAAGGACCCTGAGCTGAGCGAGGAAGATGCGATTGCCAGGGTCGCCAGCGAGAACCCCAAGCTGTACGACGCCTATGACAAGTCTGTCACTGGGCGTAAGGGTGTGCATACCGGCACGAGTGGTGCCTAACTAGCACAGAAGAGAAGGAAGGAGGAATGGAACGATGGCAGTGAACCGCCTTGTAAGGTCAGTGACATACCCGTCCGATGGAGACAACTCGGGCAATCAGTACCGCATCGTCGCCCTCGATGACGCGGGGCGTGTGCAGGTGCAGACAGCAGCAGCCACTCCGGTACTTGGTGTACTTCAGAATAAGCCCGGTGCAATTGATGCGGCTGCTGAGGTTGCGATCGTCGGCTCAATAGTGAAGCTGGAGGCCGGTGCCGCAGTGAGCGAGCGCGATGCTATTCAGGCAGTCGCCGGAGGCCGCGGGTCGCCGACAACCACCGAGGACGACGACATTGTTGGGTACGCCTTGACCCCCGCAGCCGGTAGCGCCGAGCTGTTTGAGGTCGTCATTACTGCGCCTGCCCAGTTCAGGACGTAGTACCCAAGTAAAACCAAATTATAGGAAGGAGGAAATAACATGCCACAACCAGACGTGGGCGACGTCCATGTGAATGCCCTGCTCACCCAAATGAGCATTGCACACATGAACAAGCTGGAGCACTTCATCGCTGACCGTGTCTTCCCGCCTGTAGGGGTTGACAAACAGTCAGACATTTACCTCGTATACGACCGAGGTGAATTCTTCCAAGGTTCCGAAGACGCCCAGTCCATGCGGAACTTGCTGCGGGCTCCTGGAACACGGGCACCGGTCGCAGGGTATAAGGTCACCAAGACCAATACGTACCGCTGCGACAACTTCGCCATTGGCGTTGAGATTCCTGACGAGTTGAGGGGGAACGCGGATGCGGTCTTCCAGCTTGACAAGGAAGCGTCCGAGCTGGCAACCCAGATCCAGCTCATCCGGCGCGAGCGCGCCTTCGCCGTTGACTTCATGAAGACAACCGTGTGGGGGACCGACAAGACCGGCACCACCGACTTTGTGAAGTGGTCGGACTACGGCGGGTCGGACCCGTTTACGGATCTCGAGGACGGGATCGACAGCATCGAAGGGAAGACCGGCCAGCGGCCAAACAAGTTGACGATGGGAGCGATCGCCTGGAGGCGATTGAAGCACCACCCCGACTTGGTCGACCGCATCAAGGGCGGCGCGACATCGGGTGCGCCTGCACTCGTGCAGCGGCAGCTTCTCGCAAGCATCCTGGAGATCGACGAGGTCCTCATTGGACGAGCGTCGTACCGCTCCAGTGTTGAGGGGGCCTCGCTGACAATGGCACGCATCGTCGACGATGATGCGTTGCTTCTGTTCGCCCCCCCAACCCCTGGACGGCTAACACCTTCGGGTGGTGTGACCTTCTTCTGGAAGCCGCTCGTGGGCGGGCAGCTCCAGTTCATGAGGAAGTACCGCCTCGACCCTGAGAAGAAGGATGTGATTGAGAACCACAGCTACGTCGACCAGGTGGCAACGGAGACGGAGTCAGGATACTTCTTCGCTGACTGTGTCGACTAATTACGATAGGAGATAGGAGGAACCATCGATGGCAGGGAAGAAGATGACCAAGAAACGCCGTTCCAAGCCGGTGCCAGCCGTAGCCGAAGCCCCTAACGAGGCATCGGTCAACCGGCCAAAGGTTAAGACTGGTACTGCCGAACGTCGGGCCACCACTGGTCCAACGCGCTCTAGTGTAAAGGACAGGAGTGGGCTTTGGGTCGCCCTTTCAGGAAGGATGGCCCAGTACGGAACGGTGAAAGTTGAGCGGCCTGGCCAGGTCATTCGGCAGCAGTTTCTAAAGAACGATGACTTGCTACTGAAGCACAGGTACGTCAGGTTACTCGAGGAGCATGAGGAAATCAGAGAGTGTGAATCGTGCGGCCTCTTGTTCTTGGGCAGCGTAACCGCTGGGCCGTTCAAACTTCACTTAGATTTTGCACGGCACGACAGCGAACAGATGGATCTCGATGCTGGCCTGAAGTCACAGTCGGCAGGGGGGCGCTCCGACGAATCTTCGGCAAATCTCGATTCCGATTCAGGTAAGGAATGGGACATCGAAGAGGAGGGGGCACCTCCGCCGACCAAGTTGGAGGACGAGAACCCTCAAGGTGTTAGGGTCAGCATGGGGTAACTGAACCGGAAGGAGGTACTCGATGGGTGTAACAAGAGTTAGGCGCAGGTTGGCAGTTGCAGGCGAAGTCTCGATCGGGGCAAACGCTGACGCGACACTTGAGCGCGGTGCCGCAAACTTCCTGCGTATGAAGTCCGGCGACTATTTCGGGGTTAACGCAGGTACGGTCGCCGTGGGGACTGTCAACTTGGGTGTTGCGAATACCGGAGCGATGCAAGTCGGATTCAATGGGGCCACTGCGCAGGTTGGGGTGATCATCAACGGGACGTGCTTCGTTCTGGAAGGTACGGCCGGTGGCGCTGTGACCCTCGTTGCTGATCCGGCAGGGGCGTAATAGCCCAGCCAGGAAGGAACTGAAACTATGTCTAACCTGAAGCAATTCATCGTGTTCGTGGGTGGGGAGGATCTGACCTTGCTTACATCAGCCGGAGTAGATCCGGCAGAGTTCGTCTCCTCGACTGTACGCGGGGAACTAGCCGCGTTGCAAGAGCAGGAGAGGAAGAAACGGGTGCGGACCACGACGAAGGCACGCGACGAGGCAGCGGAGCAGCTCCTCAAGGAGCCCTCTTCAGAGGAGGCCGAAACAGAGGAGGAGCCCCCTGATGGGTAAGCTGCGCAGGACGCATGTGAAGCCATTGAGTGCAGTGGCCGTTTCCACAACTATTGCCTCGGTGTGGGATCCCCCTGCTGGCAAGCGCGTCCGCGTTATGGGAGTCTCGAACATTCATGAGACCGCTGGCACTGCCCTAACGGTGGCGGTTACGGACGGTACTGCAGCGGCCTCAGGGACGCTAGGATTCTTCTCTGTGCTTGCAAGTGGTGTAGCGGATGACGTCGACTTCGGTGATGCTGGCCTCTATGCGTCTTTGGATGCCGAGGTTGGCATCAAGTCGTTGGCCGGTGCTGGGACGATATCTTGCACATTGGTTGGCAGAGAAGAAGGTTGGTAAACATCATCATAGGAGGAGCCACGTGAGGAACAAAACGATTGGCGTTCTTAGGGACTTCACATCGGAGGAGCGCCCTGGTGGAGCGCAAATAGCATCGGACAGGTTCATTGCCGGTGCTCCTGAAAACATACAGGTTGTACTATGCCCACCAGGGCAGCTCAATCTTGACTGCGATGCGTACCTATCTTTCCTTGTGAAGCTGTATACAGATGAGGAACTGGAGTTCCTCTCCGGCCACTCGCGACACTTTCGCTTCGAGACCGACTGGTGGGAGCCAGTAGAGCAGCAGAGCAAATGGCGGAATACGCTGGTAGAGAATTCAATCATGACGTTCTACTGGTCGCCGCTGCACGAGGAGCGGAGTAAACGAATCTACGGTGTGCAGCCAAAACATTCCGAAGCAATCCCCTGCCCGATGGATCCCAATGTATATAGGGAGTGCAGGGCGATTGCCGAGAAGCGACCTGGGTCTGTGCTGTGGGCAGGCGAATGGCATCCTCGCAAAGGAAACGACATCATGGTCCGCTGGGCTGCTAGGAACGAAACAAGGGTCGATGCCTACGGCATGAGAACTCCGGAAGGCGAAATTGGGCCATACGTTACGGGCAAGGGCTTCGCCCCTGCAGCCGACTGGCTGCACATCATGGCCAGCTACGAGAAGTTCGTCCATTTCCCCCGCGTGCCTGATGCGTTCAACATGACATTGATGGAAGCGTACCTTCTGGGGCTGGAGGTCATCTACACGAACGACATCGGCTGTCTATCATACGACAAGCCTCCTGAGGAACTGATCGAGGACTGCGCCGTGGCTCCTGCAACATTATGGAGCCGTGTTGGGGAGGTACTTTGATGGCTGGCTACGATGATTGGAAGGCAAGCGTCTTACCCGAACAAATGAAGGGGAAAACACTGGACGCCGGTTTCGGGACTGGATTCGCTTCGAATATAGCTGCTGAGCGGGGGTCTCAGGTTACTGCCATTGAGCCTCATGTTGATGGGATCGAGTGCAGCAAGCTAAGGCCGATTCACAATGGCAGCGGGCCGTCCAACATACGATGGTATCGAGCATCGGTCTACAACTGTTCGCAGTTTGGTCGGTTTAACCATGTCGTCTTCTTTGATGTGCTGTACCATCTTACAGCACCACAAGATTCACTCTTCGAGATTTACCGAGCGCTGGAGGCGGGAGGGACTTGCTACCTGTGTACCCTCTATGTCGGGGGCGATGCGCCCGTGATGGTTTGCGCAGACGGGACGTGGGCCGGTGACATCACCAACTGGTTCGTCCCGACAATTCCTGCCGTCGAGATGATGGCGAAGCGGGCGGGATTCGAATTCAAAGAGTTTGCTCGTTCTTCGGACCGGCTGCTGGCACTGTTACGGAGGCCATCATGATTAGCATGAGTGCTTTGCAGGAGCAGTATAGCCAGGGGCCGAAGGTGCGAGAGCTGGAGCAGCAATTCGAGCAGTATCTTGGTGGGCACTGCGTAGCTGTAGCAAACGGGACAATGGCAGACACGATTGCCCTTGCTGCGTTGAAAGAATTGCGCCCCAATGCGACCAAAGTAATTCTACCGGCGCTGACGTTTATTGCTCAGGCTAACGCGGTGCTGCAGGCTGACCTCATTCCGGTCTTTGCTGACGTTGACGTACACACCAACTTCCAAATCAATCCTAAGCTAGTCGAAGACCTCATTGACGATGACACATTAGCAGTGATGCCTACGGCGCTAATGGGCAAGATGCCGAGCATGGGACAGCTAGTTGATATTGCACAACGGCACGATGTGTTCATTGTTGAGGATGCGTGCGAAGCTCTTGGCAGCATGGAATACGGTGCGTTGGCCGGTACGTTGGGCGACCTCGGTTGCTACTCGTTCTACAGCACACACGCCATTGCTGCTGGTGAAGGGGGCATGATCCGGTGTTCCACGGAGCAACAGGCCGACTTGTGTTTAAGCCTGAGGAATCACGGGAGACGGGGCGGAGGGGCATTTGCTGCGTTTACCTGGGACCGTATTGGCTACAACGGCAAGATGAATGAGATGGAAGCTGGTAACGCATTACATCGTTTCTCCTGGCGGGACAGGGTGTTTGATTCTAGAAGGGCGAACCTCCGATTATTCAACACCTTGCTTGGTGGCCAATTCGTCGAGGATGATGGAGAGGTTATCATCCCGCACGGGTATCCGGTCATGGTGGCGGACCAACATGCGGCGCTGCAGGCGATTACGGAAGCAGATATTGAATGTCGGCCACTGTTCTGTTCGATCCCTTCGCAGTGCATGCCCTATGTTGAACGGTATGGATACTGCCTGGGGGACTTCCCCGTAGCCGAGTACATCGGAACACATGGGATTTACCTGCCCTGCCACGAGGGGTTATCAACTGAACAAATTCGACACATTGCCGAAATAGTTGCACCACACCTCATGAAAGAGGACGTCGCGGCAGCGGCAGGAGGGCAGAGATAAATATGGCAGAGGAAAGCCTAACGGCACTGTTGGGAGTTGCTGGCACCGTAATTGTTGGCCTCATTACCTTGGTTGGAATCATGTGGAGGCAGCAACGGCGTAACAACCAGGATACCAATCCGGACAGCCACGACAACCCCGTGGACCTTACTTCAATCCATGCCCGATTTGACAGGTTGGAAGATACGTTGAATGCTGTGCGCGATAACTCGACAGCAATCAGGGCAATCTTGGAGCGACGAACTTGAGAAACAGGAAAGGAATTGGAGGAACCAAATGAAAGACGGCATGAGGATTTTGTGGAAGAGCAATGCCCCGCACGTGGGGAGTGGCTATGGTGTTCAGGCTAATAGCCTGCTGCCACGTCTGGCTCAGCATCCCTCTGTTGAGGAGATCGGCATATTCGGATACTTCGGCATCGCGGGTGGGCTGTGTACATTGCCGGTAGGCGTCGGCATCCCAGGAGTTACTCCGAAGACGATGCTGCACTATCCGGTCGCTGGCGACATGTGGGGGAACGATGTCGTTTGGGACCACGCCCGCCACTTTGATGCACATGTCGTCATAACCCTTTTGGATGCGTGGGTGCTCAAACCGGACTACGGGCACGGAGGATTTCTGTGGGTGCCGTATGCGCCGGTTGACCACGACCCCATCCCACCCAAGGTCCTTGCCCGCCTGCAGGATGCGTTCCATCCGATCGCATATAGCGAACACGGGGCGAGGGAGTTCGCGCGGAACGGCCTTGACCACCACTACATCCCGCACGGCGTCGAGACGAAGATTTACCGCCCCTTTGACAAGGGGGGAAAGAAAGCAGCCAAGAAGTGGTTGGGGTTCGACGAGGACACCTTCCTCATTGGAACGGTTGCCGCCAACAAGGGTTGGCCTGCGCGGAAGGGGTTTGCCGAATTATTCGAGGCTTTTGCGATACTGCACGACAAGTACCCCAATGCCCGTTTGTTCCTTCACAGCGCCATGACAGACCAGCAGACCGGCATGAGCCTCCCCAGCCTGGCTAAAGTATGCGGGATAAACGACTACGTCAGATTCAGCGCTCCGTACCTGCACCTGCTGGGCTTTGATGCGAGGGAGATGGCGCACCTGTACAACGCGATGGATGTGTTCTGCCTTCCGAGTATGGGGGAGGGATTTGGGATACCTATCGTAGAGGCGCAGGCGTGCGGTGTGCCGGTTATCGTCACTGATTGGACGGCGTGCGCTGAACTATGTGGTTCGGGATGGAAGGTTCCCATTGACAAGAAGATCCTCACACCGCTGGATTCTTACCAAGCGTTTGCTGATGTAGGCGCACTGGCCGAGGCGATGGAATCTGCATACAAGATGTGGAAGAATCCCGAGATTAACGAAACAATGTCAAAGGGGGCGCGGGAGTTCGCTATGGGATACGACTGGGAGCCACTGGTACGGGACATGTGGTTCCCATTCATGGATTGGCTGTGGGAGCGCGTGCGTCCGAAGTCGATTATGATGCCTGCCATGCCACAGGAACCTACTACCACAAACGGGGCGCAGCCCCCCACGGCAATATACGAGGTTGAGTCGGTGCCTGCTACAACAGTGGAGGAACGGAGCTAGGCAATGGCATACAGCGCCTACGAACGAGTTGCTGGATCGTCAGTTATTGAAGCGGTGGAGGCACACTGCCGACACCTTACCGCTTCGGGTACGTTCGGTGCTAATAGCACTCCTTCTCTTGCCCGTGTTGAGCAATGGATTGACCAAACCTACTTCGACATTCAGATGCGGTTGGCGCAGGAGGGCTACAGCACCACCGTTCCGAGTACATCGACGGCCGCACTAGGCTTCCTGGAGCGCCTCAACGTATTTGGAGCAGTGGTGCAGGTGGAACTCGCCCATCCAATCACTGGGTTACGCGGCGAGCCAAACGATCGATACAAACAATATGCTGCTATGTACAAAGAGGGGATCTCGGTACTGGCTACTGATGCGCTTTCCGTCATGGGTGTTGAAAGGGAGACGCAGTTGTCAGCGTACCTTGAGGTCGGCGGTATCAGTCGCAGTGGCAAGGACCGTACGTATACCGATACGGATGCAGTCCAGTCCAGGTTCAGGCGAGGCTTTGGTAGGAACCCGCTGGCAGGCACGCCAATATCCGAGGGTGGGACGCCGGTATGAGTTACGAAACAATAGAAGCAGCAGTGGAGAAGCAAATAGAGGCCATCAAGGAATTCAAGACAGACCAGGTATCGCGCGGCGACTGGCGTATACTGCACGCCGGTACATCGCATGCTGCGGTCCTGGAATACGGCGGGTTCCGAGTGCGTTATGAATCTATTGGAGGCGGCACCACATTTTTCTGGACGGTCACGATACACCTCTTTGGTAGATACACCGACGACGATGTCGTGCATAACATCCTACGAGACCGACGTCAAGATATCGTAGACCGCCTGCTGCAATTTCCACAACTGAACGGTACTGCTGGCGTAATAGATTCGAAGCCTGAGCGAGGTAGTTGGGCCGACCCACAGTTGGTGGAGATCGGCAGCGTCGCATTTCTTGAGGAGATCATCGAAGTGGTGGTCGAGGAACACGTAGAAGTTACTTTGCAGGAGTGATACAATGGTTAGAGTACACGGTCGGAAGACGCGAGTTTGGGTGGACGGGTTCAACCTTACTGGTGACACAACTAACCTTGCTGTTGCTGCCAATGGCAACCCCGTTGGTGTAGAGACATTTGGTGAGGACAGGAAACATCAGATACTTGGGCAGCAGGAGGTCGTCGCAACCCAACAAGGGCTCTTTGACGACGATGCATCGGTCTCTGCGGCTGCTGTACTCGCTGCCCGCGAAGGATCAGATGTCATTTTCTCGGCCCTGTACGGAACTGCTGAGTTCGACTATGGCTGGGGCGGGACTGCTTCGCCATTGCGCTCCCATGCAGTGACCTCTCCTCTTGCCGGTGCAGTAACCGTGTCCGCGGAATACGGCGGGCCACTTCACCCCATGCGTAATCTTGTACCTGAGGGGTTGAACTCTGGCGATGGAAACAAGCTCGACGGAGTGGTTGGATCAAATGCTGGGGCCATTGGGGTTCTTCAATGCGAGGGGGTGACACAATCCGGTACGGTTAAGATTCAACATTCCGTTACCGGCACCAGTGCTTGGGGCGACCTCGTTGACTTTGGAGACGTCACTGACCGTGTCGCATTATTTGGGTCGGCATCCGGCACTGTCAGGCGGTTCACCCGCGCTACGCATGCGGGTAGTGCAACAAGTCTCGTGCAGTTCAGAAGGCTATAAAGGGAAGGAGGATTAGAAGATGTCACCACGAGCACATGGAGGTAGGGAATCAGAGTTTTGGATCGAGGATTCCGGAAACACAATCAGGGATCTCTCGGCCGATGTGAATAATGTTGATGCTCCTACCAATACCGACACTGCGGAAGTGACAGGGTTCGGCGGTACGCGGAAGTCATTCATTGCAGGCCAGATCGATACGCCTGTTACAGTTGCGGCAAGCTTCGAGACGCCAGCAAACAGGTCACACACGGTCCTGTCCGGCCTCATTGGTGGGACAACGGGATACTTAATGAAGTACTTCCCAAAGGGCTCAGCGTCGGGTCTCCCGCTGCTGTCCGGCAGTGTGTTGCTTTCAGGCTATCAGGTCACGTCGCCCCTTGCGGACAAGGTAGGCGTGAGCGCGACCTTGGTGCCTGCTGATGCTACCGGCATTGTATGGAGCACCGTATAGAACGATTAACGATCTAGGAGGAGAAGGAGGATCCCATGACCAATGAAGAAGTAGAAAACCAGGAACCGCAGGTAGTACGAAAGCTGCCTACACGGTACGAGCGTCTAGAACTTGACGAGGAGTTTGAAGGTTGGTGGTTTGAAGGACTGGTTTCAGTCCCAATGGGCCGACTAGCAGAACTCCTTGAACATGCTTCTGTGCTTGATAGCCCCGAAGCAGTGCAGGCCGCGAAGCCTGCGCAAATTGGTGCCGCCCTTCTAGCGCTGGTCAACCACATGCGCTTCAGCACGAGGGAATGGAATTTCGTTGACGAGAACGGACAGTCTCTCCCGTTGGATGATGAAGAATCCTGGAAGCAACTTCCAATGGATCTCGTCACCGGAATGGTCGCGAAACTTATGAGGGCAATTCAGAAGCCCCCTTTAGCCAAAGGCGGCTCCTTGCCACCGCCCTCGTCGGAGGCGACGGCGACTACCCCTGGATCCTGATGAAGTGGGATGTATGCCGTGAGACAGGGTGGACGTTTGATGAGTTTGATGCTACCGATGCGCAGCAGTTGTTCTATGGAATCTCGTTCGCTGCTGTGCGTAAGGAAATCGAAGACGGTAAGGCAGCGGATAAGGATGAGTAGGAATGGCCGCTGAAGAAACCTTGCGCCTTGTCCTTGAGGGTAAGGATCTAGCGTCCGATGACATCGACCGCGTGAGTGGTAAGCTCAATAAAATGAGCGGCACTGCCAGCGCACTTGGTGGCATCCTGAAGAAGGGTGCCTTGGCCGGTGGGGTAGCCATTGCCGGTCTTGGTATTGCCTCGTTAAAGATGGCTGCAGACTTCGACAAAGCATTTGGCGAAGTTACTACCCTGGTCGATCTACCCGAGAGCCAAATCGCTGGTCTGCGTTCTGGCATAAAAGATATGGCGCGGGAAATGGGCGTCGATGCGGTGCAGGCTACTGAGGCGCTCTACTCTGCAATTTCGGCCGGTGTCGATCCCAGCAATGCCATTGAGTTCCTGAAGACAAATACCAAGCTCGCTGTGGGTGGTGTGACAGATCTCAATACCGCTGTTGACTTAACAACGACCGTGCTTAACGCCTTCGGCCTTGCGCAGGAAGACCTCACGAGCGTTTCTGACGTCCTCTTTACCGGCGTCAGGCTTGGTAAAACAACTGTGGAAGAACTGGGCGGGGCCATGTTCAACGTCGCGCCTGTGGCCGCTGCAGCCGGTGTTTCTATTGAGGAAGTTACGGCTGCGATGGCAGTGCTAACAGCTTCAGGTACACCAACTTCTGTGGCAGCCACATCAATTAGACAGGCCATTGCCGAATTGGGCAAGGAAGGCACAGTCGCCAACAAGAACTTCAAGGATATCGCAGGGGTAGGATTCAGGGAGTTCATTGCAGGAGGCGGCGACATGGTTGGAGCAATGGACCTTCTCAAAAAGGCTGCTAAAGAGCAAGGAGTTGCTATTTCTGATCTCTTTGGTTCGATAGAAGCTGGTACAGCCGCTCAGATTCTTGCTGGCTCGGGGCAGCAGGCTTTCGCGGATGCGCTAGATGCCACCCGCAATGCAACAGGGGCTACCGACGCCGCGTATGAGAAAATGAACGCGACGTTCTCCCGTCAGTTTGCGCTGCTCAAGGGAGAACTGAAGGGTGCCATGCTAGAGCTGGGGGAGAAGCTGCTCCCACTTCTAATCAGTGGTATGCAACGGCTTACACCCTGGCTGCGCGAGAAAATACCACAGGCAGTTGATGTCATGCGGCAGGCGTGGGAGAATGTACGTCCAACGGTAGAACTAGTAGGGGCAGTCTTGGCGACGTTGGCGAGGATTATAGCCGACGATGTTCTACCTATCATGACCAAGATATTCAACTTTCTTAACGACAACAGAGAGATACTCGCTGCCCTCGCAATTGCCATCGGGCTTGCGCTGGTGCCCGCGTTTGTTGCTTGGGCAGTAGCGGCAGGCGCAGCAGCAATTGCCACCATCGCTGCAACGCTGCCCATCATTGCCATCGTTGCGGCCATTGCCCTGTTAGTATTTGGCATCATCAAGCTGGTGCAGAACTGGGACAAGGTAACAGCGTTCATAGTCGAGAAGGCTCTGTGGTTCAGCGATATGGTAGTTGGCGCTTTTCAGGCATTTATCGATTTTATTACGGATGCCTGGGCAAAGACACTTGGGGCACTTAGCACTGCCTGGAGTTCTACTCTATCATTTTTAATTGACGCATGGAACTTTACGTGGGACATCATCAAGGATGCCGCGTCTGCTGCCTGGGGCGTAATTGTCGGCCTGTTTAACACAGGGAAGGACTTGGTTACTAGCGCCCTGCAAGCGGCCCTAGACTTTGTTGTCAACCACTGGAAGGAAGGATTGCTCATCGCATTAACTGGCCCAATAGGTCTCGCCATTGTGCTGTTCAAGATCTTCAAGGATGATATTATAGATATTCTCGAAACGCTTGTTACCAAGGCTCTCGAATTTGGCAAGGATATTCCGAAGCGGATCTGGGAAGGCATAAAGGAAATGAAGGATTTCCTGCTTGATAACGCGGCAGATTTTGTGAAGGATCTCATTGGCCTGTTGAACCCTGCTAACTGGAAGTTCAGCCCTGAGAACATGGTTCAGATTTTTGCGAAGCAGGGGCGATTAGCTGGAGAAGCAATGATGGGATCTCTCGGGTCGGCACTTACGACTCCGTTACCCAGGTTGGCGGAGGCGGTGCAGCCAGGGCGCATCCTCCCTGCAGCAGAGGGCGGAATTGATAGCTTCGATACTGTCGGGCAACTACCTGTCATCATCCAAGGCGATCTTCATGTCCACGGCAGCATCCGAGATGCACTTTCTGAATTGGGGATAACTGCTCGATAATGGCTCACTACGATTACGTGCCCACAGAAATCAATGGCTCGTCCTTAACAGGCGGAAACTTAACAGCTCGCTTTAGGGTTGGACGGCCAGGGCCGTTTGACACGCGCCCTATTAGGC
>LAZR01001065.1_pt1 | contig 18343 bp, 16 predicted proteins | sample 329461 | NCBI WGS metagenome assembly LAZR01 (sample SAMN03002196, study PRJNA259156) | marine sediment metagenome | biome: sea floor; feature: Hydrothermal impacted sediments; material: marine sediment; isolation source: Loki non-amplified sample from Loki's castle hydrothermal vent sediment ...
CCTAAAACTCGAATTGCTTCTTTCTTGCTTCTACATCGGGGTCATTAAGGATATCCAAAATGTGTTTTACATTTTTTAATTCAATAATTTTTTCTAATGCTTTTACTGAATTTTTCCGAACTATTGGATTTTCATCCTTTAAATTAGTGATTAGCAGGTTTTCACTAGTTTGATTACCAATTTTTCCTAGAATTACGGGTATTTCCCTTTTTATAGCAGAATCCTCCGAATTAATATATTTATTAATAACATCCATATCCCCTTTTTTACCGAGTTTCACTATAGAACTGATCAAATCGTTACGGATCTCTGAATTTCTGAAGTGTAATAATTTGATTAGTGGGACTATAGCTTCATTAGTTCTAGTTTTACCTAAAAAATTTATTGCAGACTTCTTGGATTCGATATTTGTATCGCCTAAAGCCTCAATGAGGAAGGGTATAGAATTCTCTAGATCAATTTTTCCAACCATTTCAATTAGATTCCTCCTCACAGCCCCATCTTTGCAATTCTTATATTGTTCTTTTAAAAAAACTATCCCGTCTTTTTTATAACAAAAGGTAAATAACTCAATCACCTTTAGCCGAAGTTGAGGGTGCCTATCGTTTAAAAAAACATTTTTTAATAGCTGAAAACGTTTTTTCTCAGGATCATCAAACCGAATTAAAAGTTCAACAGCTTTTTCTTTTATTTCCCATTCTTCAGAAGATTTTAAAATGGAAAGAAGCGCTTCAATAGCCTCATCTATTTCCATCGTTTCTATTTTTTTTAATAATTGAAGGCTATTAGTAGGTGTCATACTATTACATTAAATAATCCAAAAAGAAAAATCTTGAGATAATATTAGAAAAATATTTATTTATTTTTATTGATCTAAAAAATAACTTTTTTTAATGTAATAAACGTGCATTACAATAATAAAAATTTACTTGAGCTCTTAAGAAAACATGGATTTCAATCATTTATATCTCAATATGAACGATTTTAGAAATCTGTTTTTATTATATGTAGTTGAAAAACGTTCTTTTGCAAAAAAGAAAAAAAATTTTAACCTATTTCAATATCCATCTTCTTACGTTCTTCTAATAGGGTTTCTACAACAGTTGGATCCGCCAGTGTAGTTACATTTCCTATATCAGTTCCGGCGGCAATCGCTTTTAATATTCTTCGCATAATCTTACCACTTCTCGTTTTTGGCAAAGCATCAGCAAATTGAATAACATCTGGTTGAAATACTGGCCCAATTTCTTGTCTAACATGCATCCTGATTTCTTTGGATAACCTCGCTGATTTTTCAACTCCCTGCATTAATGTTACATATGCATAAATTGCTTGTCCTTTAATTTTATGTGGAAATGGGGCAACAGCGGCTTCCGCAACGCTTGGATGACTTACTAGAGCGGATTCTATTTCCATGGTACCGATTCTATGACCTGATACCTTAATAACATCATCTAGTCTTCCTAAAATCCAGTAATATCCATCTTCATCTCTTCTGGCACCATCATCAGTATAATAATACCCAGGAAATTTAGTGAGGTAAGTCGACTTGAATCTCTCGGTATCTCCCCACACATCTCTTAACATCCCTGGCCATGGTTGAGCTATACATAAATATCCACCTTCATCTGCTTCAGTGACTTCATCACCTTCCAAATCAAAGATGATTGGTTTAATGCCCAAAAAGGGTGAACAACATGAACCTGGTTTTGTTGGCGTGGCAGTTGCAATAGGTGTCATAATAATCCCTCCAGTTTCAGTTTGCCAGTAAGTATCTACAATTGGACATCTTGATTTCCCCACAACACGATGATACCATGTCCAAGCCTCTGGATTTATAGGCTCCCCTACAGTTCCAAGCAATTTAAGAGAGCTAAGGTCATGTCTTTTAACGGGCTCATCACCAAACCTCATGATGGCTCTAATCGCAGTAGGGGCTGTGTAGAACTGCGTTACTTTATGATCTTCACAAATTTGCCAAAATCTATCAACGTCTGGGTAAGTAGGAACACCCTCAAACATTAAAGTTGTGGCTCCATTAGCCAAGGGTCCGTATACGATGTAAGAATGTCCTGTTATCCAACCTATATCAGCAGTACAATACCAAATATCTCCTTCCTTGTAATTAAAAACAATTTTATGGGAAAAAGAAGTATAAAGTATGTAACCTCCTGTAGTGTGTTTAACACCTTTTGGTTTTCCTGTGGTTCCACTTGTATAAAGAATAAATAAAGTATCTTCAGAATCCATTTCCTCGCATTCACAATTTTCGCTTTCATTAGCAATAAAATCACTATACCAGATATCTTTCTTAGTATGAGGGATTTCGTTCCCTGACCGTTTAACAACAATTACCTGTTCAATTGTAGAGACAGCGTCAATGATCTTAACAACATCAGCCATTTTAGGATAGAACTTTCCAGCTCTTACAGTTTCATCGCTTGTGAATAAAAGTCGTGAGTTGGAATCTTGAATCCTATCTTTTACAGCTTCCTTGGAAAATCCACCAAATACTATAGAATGAATAACACCGAGTCTAGTACACGCTAGCATGATAATCGCTAATTCTGGGATCATTGGTAACCAAATTGTAACTCGATCACCTTTTTTTAATCCCATTTTCTTCATCCCATTAGCTACTTTACTCACTTCTCTTAATAACTCATTATATGTATATTTCTTTACCTGTTCTGGTTCATCTGCTTCCCAAATTATCGCAATTTTATCTCCTTTTCCTGCTTTAACATGCCTATCAATACAGTTATAACACACATTAAGTTTTCCCCCAACAAACCACTTTCCTGGAAAAAAATCTGATTTTTCCCATACTTTATCATAGGGTTTAAACCAATCAATAGATTTTGCTTGTTCACCCCAAAAACCCTCTTTATCTTCAATTGACTGCCTATACAACTCTTGATATTCCTTTATGGATATCCCAGTATTTGCATATTCTTCATTTAGATCTCTAGGATTAAAAATCCGAGTTTCTGTAAGGACACTTTCCATTTTAGATTCTTCTTTAGACAAAATATTTCACGTTTAGTTTTTTTACCAAATTAATTTAGAATAACATACCATTAACTTTCTTCAAAATTTTTCAAAAACTTATATCTAGATTACCTCAATTAAAGTTCTTGTTTTAATTTAAACAAATTTAATTCAAATAAATGTATTAAATATTATTTTTAAACATTTTATTTATAATTCCAAAAAAATTAATAATAATAGTTCTTCAGAGATAATAGATATTTAAAATGGATTTTCCGATATGGAACATTTGAAAGTAATGGATTTAGAATGGCGAAATAAATGGAAAGATAAGGAAATCTCGGTAAATGAGGCATTAAGGAAAATTATTCCAGGAAATAGAATTTTTCTAAGTTCTGGTTGTTCAGAACCACAGATGTTAACAAACGAATTGATTAAAAACTCTGAAAGATTAATTGATACTGAAATCCTTCATTTTTTATCAATCGGACCCAAAAAATATTTTAAAAATAAAGAAGAAGATCTTTTTAGACACAATGCATTTTTTATTGGGAAAACTATCCGTGAGGAAATTAATAGGGGTCAAGCAGATTATACACCAATTTATGCAAGTGAAATCCCATCATTATTTTTAACAGGTCGAAAGCATATTGATGTTGCATTGATTCAAGTTTCACCTCCGGACCCGTATGGATTTTGTTCACTAGGAATTAATGTAGATATTGTTAAGCCACTAGCGCAATCTTCTCCCTTAACTATTGCTGAAATTAATCCCCAAATGCCTCGAACTTTAGGTAATAGTTTTGTTCACATGAAAGAAATTGACTATTTCGTTTTTAATAATTCACCTTTATTAGAGTTTAATTTTGATGAACCAGATGAAATTGCAAATAGGATTGGTAAAAATCTCGCAGGTATAATAGAAAATAAATCAACTATTCATATTGGTTTTGGCGATTTGCCAAATTCTACTTTAAAGTTTTTAGGAGATAAAAAAGACTTAGGAATGCATTCACACTCTATTACAGATAATATTATTCCACTTATCGAAGAAGGAGTCTTAACATGCAGAAAAAAAAACTTCCATCCCGAGAAGGTTATCACCAGTTTCGCTTTAGGGAGTAAAAAGCTTTATAATTTTGTAGATAATAATCCATTTATTGAATTTTACCCATCTAATTATGTATGTAACCCAAGGAATATTGGAATGAACAAAAAAATGATCTCAATTAATTCTGCCAGACAAATTGATCTAACTGGTCAAGTAAATGCTGCTACAGAAGGTTATCAATTTTATTCGGGTTTGGGGGAAACTATTGATTTTATGAGAGGTGCAGCATTTTCGAAAGGGGGAAAACCTATCATTGTTATACCTTCTACCTCTCGAGATGGTAAAAAATCACGTATTGTTCCACATTTAGATGAAGGAGCGGGAGTAATGTTATCTCGTGGAGATGTATATTATGTTGTCACTGAATGGGGAGTTGCATATCTTCATGGTAAAACAATCCGGGAGAGAGTACTTGAATTAATTTGTATTTCCCATCCTGATTTCCGACAATTATTATTAGAGGAAGCAAAGAAGCTAAATTATATCTACTCAGATCAATTACTTTCATGTGATGACCATGGTCGTATTTGTTTATATCCGTCTGAATATGAAACAATTTATACTGGGAGGAATAATGAGCAAATTAAAATAAGACCCGTTAAAACAACAGATGAACGATTACTAAAAGAATTGTATTACTCATTAAATGAAAAAGATAGGTATTTGCGATTTTTTGGTGTTAAAAAAGAATTTACTCACTCCAAAACTCAATCTGAAGTAAATATCGACTACAATAAAATTTTCTCTATAGGGGCTTTTGTGGGGGAAATTGGGAGGGAAAAAATGATAGGAAATGCGACGTATTACCTAAATCCTAAATTAAATACAGGAGAATACAGTTTCCTCGTTAACGGTGAATATAGAGGAAAAGGAATAGGGACTTTTCTTTACCAACATATGATCCTAATTGCAAAGGAGAAGGGATTAAAGGGATTTTATGGCAATATCCACATTCAGAATAAGAGCACGGTACGGATTATTCAAAGAGGAGGATATACCAAAATAACTCCACCTGAATTAGGTGAAAAAGAATTATTTTATGAAGTATTCTTTGATAGAAAAGATTCAATTGATTAGCAACCAGAATTTTTATTTCTCTTCCCTAATTATACAATTTAACAAATTATGAAGTTTAAATTTACTGATTACCACGTTCATACTGCTAAATGGAGCTCTGATATCCCAAAAAGTGGATCTAATTTTGAAGATTATATTAAATTGGCTGAAATTAATGAAATAAACGTTTGCTTTCTTGAACATTTTGAACTATATTCTATTGAGATGGATAAATCTAATCCTTTCTATAATGGTAGTATCGATAATTACTTAGAAGAAATTGATAAGATCCAAGAAACATATGACTTCATATTTGGAGGTCTTGAAGTTGAATATTATCATGATAGGGAAATAGAGCTATTAGAATTTATGGATGATTATGAAAAAGAGTTAGATTTTATAAGTGGCACTGTTCATGAGTGGATTTTGGGATATCCTGTTACTTCTAGAGAAAAATTGTTATTATTTCTGGAAAAAAAGCCCATGAAGAATATTATAGATGAATACTTTAGAACATGTAAGTTGATGATCGAATCAAAAATATTTAAGAATATTTGCCACCTCGATGTTATTTTTCGATATATTAATGAAAATGATATAAAACCTGAGGAAGATTGTAATGTATCAGAAGACAGAGTGATAGAATTAGGACTTTTATGTGTGAAGAATAAAATTGGTATAGAATATAACTTATCAGGGGAAAAATTTCCAATTGGTAGACCTTTTCCTTCAAAAAATGTCGTGGTATCATTAAGTAAAGAGGGTGGAAAATTTTTTGTTGGATCTGATTCTCATTCAAAAGATTATTTTGAAGGCAAGATTGATAAAGTTAAAAGAGCACAATTATTTCTAAATTTAATTAAAACCTAGTTCCAACGATACCTGTATGAAATTTAAAGATTTTTTGATACGGATCAATGAGTGGGACCAAAAGATAATTTTAAAGTACAATAATTTTGGCGGTAAACCATTTACTTATATCTTAAAGATCTTGTCTTTTTTTGGGAGAGAAACTTTTTGGATCTCTCTAATAGCTTTTTATTTACTGATATGGTATGATCCACTTTTACTTTCTCATATATCTGCTATTTTTCTTACTGGCTTAATTTTGGTAGTAACAATTAAACATTCTGTTAACCGAGTAAGACCATTTGACAAATACGATAAAAATAAGCTAATAATTCTTGAAAGAAAGCCTAAATCAAAGAGTTTTCCCTCTTGGCATTCATATAATGTCGCAGCTTATGGATTATTATTAGGTTTTATTTTAATGAAATCCCCAATAATAACATTTTTAATGCAATTGTTAGCTGTTTTAGTTTGTTTTTCACGGATTCAGTTAGGTGTACACTACCCTTCTGATGTTATTTTTGGTTATTTCATTGGAATAATTGGATTCCTAATTTCAATTTATCTAGTTATTCCTTTGATCCAAATTAGTATAACCTACCTAGAAAGTTTAGCAACTCATGAAATTGATTATCAACAAATAAATTCAATGTTATTAGAAAATTTCATGTATTTTGTTTTATGTGTTATTATATACTTAGCAATTGCTGTTTCAGCCACATTTAAATATATTAAAGATTACTCTAAAGGTCGAAGTCATATTATTTAAAGATCCAAACTCTTTCTTCTACCAAATAAATCCTTTAGTTCATTTAAGACCTGTAATCTAGCGTTTTTCTTTTGTGTGGTTGAACTTTGAGATGGACTCGCAATTTCAAGAGGTAATCCAGTCTGGGCTGCTTGAAACGCACCCGCTTCTAAAACACGTAGACGACTATCTAGATCATTAAGCTGAGTAGACAGACTTTCGGATAAACGAATTACGGCATTCAATGTTTCTTCAAGAGTCTTACCCAAACCATCTACCTTACGCACAGTAGGATCAGTTAATGAATAATGCGAACTCATGAGATTTTTAATATATTTTGCGAATTGTGGTTCACGAGAAATCATTGAATATATTGATGTTAAATATATTTCAATTTCAAATCCATATTTCTTGTTTTTAAGAATTTCATTAAGGTTATCTTTTAGGAGTTCTACATTTAAGAGAATTTTGGGATCTCCTTTTAATTCAGGATCAAATTTATGAATAAAAAATAAGATAAAGGGATTCTCTTCTAATAAAATAAGAGAATCTAGAATTTTTTTAAAATAATCTAATGATTCATCAAACCTCTTTTCATCTTGGATATCTATCACATAAATTAATAAATCTAACTGAACGAAATATTGCTCCGGATGGGTTAAATACCGTTCTCGATATTCTTCCTGTCCACCAAGATCCCAAATGAATAAATTTAGATTTGCTTTTCCAAATTTCATCCTAACTACTCCCTTAGTTGGATGAGTTGCTATTGTGTCGCTTATACCTAAACGCCCTCCAAATTTAGAGAGTGTTGCAGTCTTGCCTGCATTATCTAATCCCACCACTAAGACTTTTTGGCCTGTTACTTCTATACCATCTTTGTCTTCTTCTATACTTGAAATGAGAGCACTGATTGTAATCGCTTTTTTTAATTTTTCTTCAAGTGTAGGGTATTTTATTTTTAAAGCTTCGGTTTTTAGTTTTAGGTCATCGTTCAAAGCTTTAGATTCATTTGAATCTTCTACGATTACTATATCCTCAAGCGGGTTATCTTTATTTAACTTAGATGCATCACCAATATTAGAAATATCAAGTAGTTGTTTTATCATTGTTGATTCTTCCTTATCTAGAAACCTGTAAGAATGAAGTGGTAATTTTTTGATGTCTTTAATATCATGCAACTTACTAAGTTTAACTGAATCTGAATCTAAAAATTTAGAAAACACCTTGATAATACTAGAAATTTCTAAGGTCATAGTAAAATCGATTTTTCTTTAAGTATTAATAGGTAAATTTTGTTTTTATTATTATAGTTTTATATTCCTTACTAAAAAGATTAGATTTAAAAATAGGAAAAAAAGAAACCCGAAAACAATGGGTTAAAGCGAGAGTGAGAGTAAATAGCTATGAAAGAAAAAACCATAAATCTCACTGCTTAATTTCACATTTAAGAACATCCAAACAGAGTTAAATATTTGGAAACTCTAAGGCTCAAAATAAAACGAACACCTAATGACTAGTCAAAAATTCTTACGTCTAAATTTAAAAGGGAAATTTAATATGTATTCCATACACAAAAAATTCAATTTTTCCTTTAAATATGCCGTCTCCTTTTAAAGATAATGATTTCTTTGAGGAAAGTAAAGAAGGTGGTCCACCATGTTGTGACAATCCGAAAATTAGTGAGGAAGACGGTTTTTATGTTTGTCGAAATTGTGGAAATGTTTATTCACGAATTCTTGATGATAGTCCTCGTCGAGCTTTCACTCAAGAAGAAATCCAAAATCGAAAGAGTAATGAAAGAGTGTATAGTCCTATCGGACCAAGAACTATTATTAGGGGTTCTAGAGATGCGAGAGGTACCCTATTAAGCCCTAAATCTAAGTCAAACTTTAATAGGCTAGCAAAAATTCATAGATCTTTAACAACTAGTTTCGAAAGAAATTTATGGATTGCTTTGCCAAATTTACAACGTTTACAAAAGAGATTAGGAATTCCAGATGCAGCGGCAGATGATGCTCTTCGAATCTACACTGAAACTGTGAAGAAAAAACTGACAATGGGTAGGAGTATTGATACATTATTATCAGCATCAATATTTGCCGCCTTACGAGTTCATGGAATACCCAGAACAGCTGAAGAAATAACAAGAATTGCTCAGATTCCAAAAAAAAAAGTTATAAAAAGTTATCGCTTAATTCTTATGGAAATACTTCCTAAGCTTGGTATGAAGGTTCAACATTTTACTGCTGACCGCTATGTTGATAAATTTAATGAAGAATTAAAACTTTCTATGCAATGTAGGAATATTGCTGTAAAATTAATTAAAAAAGCGACTGAGAGTGGATTTAATTCGGCTGGCAAAGATCCGAAGGGAATCGCCGCAGCAGCAATCTATATTGGCTCAAAAATAAGTAATGAAAATAGAACGCAGAAAGAGATCAGCAGATTAGCAATGGTAACAGAGGTAACATTGAGGATGCGGGTTAAAGATCTGCAAAAATACGCCAATGTGATTCAGTGAGATCCTTTGAAAAATACGGATCAAAGTTTTTTTACGCTTATCACTTAGATTCCAGATCTAACAGCTGTTTTTCTTCTTCAAATAGAGGTAATACTTCTAACATACTTTTAATCTTCGGTAGGTACTGTTCCAAACTATTCATTTTAACGTTAATGAGAACCTGTATTAATCTTATATTGTAGGTGTCTGAAACTAGCTTTTTATTTCTCCCCAAACTATTTAAATATAAGTCAAGATTTTTGATTATTAAAGTATAAGGTTCATTTGCTTTAAGCGAACATAACCCATGTAAAAGCATTAAAAAGGAACCAGATCTAAAATCTCCTCTTTTTGAAAAAGTCTTGGTTAATTCATTGTATTTTGTTGCACTTTCTTTAAATTTATGCAATTTAAGCAAATCCAGAATAGGTTTGTAAAACCTTCTTTTCATGGCTTTTCGCTTACGGAATAGATTTTCTTTTTCAGCTTCTTCTCCTTCCATTTCAGATTGAAGTTTGCCAAAGTTTTGGTCTAATTCGATACTCAATCTTGATAATCTACCAACTTCCTCTCTAGTTAATTTCTCTCCGGTTTCTATCTCAGCTATTTCCTCACCTAACAAAGATCTCAATAAATTTAATTCTTCTTCAAATAACGGAAGATTTTTATAAAAATTTAGAGCTTTCTCAAATTTTGTTTCTTCTTGAAATTTTTTTAGTTGTAAATTGTACTCAACTAATGTAACTGCGAATGTTCCAGAAAATAATCTTCCTAATTTTCCAGCTAAATTACCTATAGTTTCCTCTAATATTTGCTTTATTTCTTGCAATCTATTTTCATGAATGAGCAATAAACTAATAACGGCTAATGAAACACCCGCTAGATTATATTTTTGACTTTTATTTAACTGAGTTATAGTTTCCTTATATATGTCTATTGCTTCCCCAAATTCTCGGTTAGTAATATGACTTAAAGCTGTATTAAAGTAAGCTCGTTTATAGGCTTTTCTTCTTTTAAATTCGATATCTCGATCTCCTGAAGCTTCTCTCCCCCTATTTTCGATAATCGAAAGTCTTTCATTCAATTCTTCACCTTCTCTAGCTTTATCTACCCTTTGGGTTCTTATAGCGCTCTTTTCAGCTTCAAGTTTATCAATTTTCTTATGGATTTCTGATTTAATAGCTCTATCTTCAATTTTATCATTGTATTTTAATGCAGAAGGTAAATTTTCTTCATTTATCGAAATTTCAGCCATTTCTTTATAAATTCTATCAAAGTTAATACTGATCTGGTCTTCTTTTTCTAAATAAGCTGATGAGATGGTCCTAGCTTTTTTTAAAAGTTTATTGGCCTTTTTAATTCCAAACAAGGTCTCTTCAATCTGCAGAGTTTTAATCGCTTCTGTTTTAATGTTTTCTATAAAAATAAAACTAATTTCTTTTGATTCATCATACAATTCTTGTTTCCGATATACCCTATTTGATGATTCTAAAACTCTATCGATTCTCTGATAGTTTTCTAGTTTATTAATGTCTCTCAATTTATCAAGATAAATGGGAAAAATTTCTTTCAAATATCTCTTTTTATTGTCTTTTGACAAGTCGTTAAAAGTTATAAAAAACTCTTCATATAGGTAACCTTCCAGCAAAACGTCTAAAGATTTTATGAGAATTCGATTCATTATATCTTCCTTTCCAATCTTTTTAAGAAATTTCGCCTGTTCTTGTAAATTCTTTGCTCCTTTCAAGTACTTTTTTTGCTTCATTAACTCTTCTGTTTCATGAATTTTCTTGTTATTCATACCAACAATTATGTCAAGCTCAGCTTTAACAAATTCAGAAAGTATTTTTACTCCCTTTTTAATGTTTTCTTCAATTTCTTTCTTTTTAATGGCTTTAAATTTATCTTCCACTTCAGCACTCAATTTAGTTAAATCTTGTTTTAACACTAGGAAATTTAATTTATTAATTAGAATAGTAGCCATCCCAAAGTTATATTTATCTAAGAACGAGGTGATCAAGACTTTTAAAGTACCATCTAAATCAGTTCTTTCAACATCATACGATTCCCACATGTTTTCAATTTCATCAAATGTAGATTTTGCTGCATAAAGTTCATTCTCAGACGTCTGAGTTTTAAAAATCTGAATTAAAATTTCAGTTAATTTAGTTGTAAGCTCCTTTAACTCATCAAAAAGAGTTAAAGATTGATATTTATTTATTGCTAGATATAATTGTTCTTTTGCTAAGTTATATCTTTTAGAATTCGCCAGAAATTCTGAAGCTGCCTTGATCTTTACCAAGACTTCTTTCAATAGATATATAGATTCCATACGGGGTAAATTTTCAAGGATTCTGAAGGCATATTCAACTTTACAAGCGGATACCCATGAAGTAATAGCTAGTTTAAACGCCTCATCAATTATCTCCTTTTCTAAAAGCTCAATACTAGCCCATTGTCCAGCTCTTTCATAAAAGCTTGCAGCCTTCTCGAATTCCTGATTGTTGAAAGAGAGATTTCCTTCTCTAATTATTGCCTCGGCATATAACTTTTTAAAATTTCTTGATTTTTGCTTATCGATATCGTTTAAAATATTACTCGCTTCTAAGTACAAATTAATTTTTGAAAAGAGATATGCTGCCTGTTCAGAAAAAATAAAATATTCTTCTTTTTTGTAGATCTCTGCGATTAAAGCAGCTTTTCTTACCGCTTGAGCAGCATAAAAATAATTTTTATTATCATAATATACATTTGCCATTTGGATGAAAATGGGAAACCTCATCCAAGCATTCTCAATATTTAATGGAGTTTCCCCACTAATCATCGCCATACAAAGGGCTTGGAGTACTTGGTGAAATTCTTTAGGATTCAGATTAACAAAAGCTTCAAGGCTAGGATAATTAACCCAAACTTTTGTTAATAGATCATTCACTGATACGGGGATAATCCCGTTTTGATCATAAAAAATAATTATTAGAGGAATATCATGCTTTGCTGAAAAAATATCCGGAATAACCATTTCAAGAAGTTCAAATTCTTCCTTTATTAAAGGATTTACGAAGTAGATTATTCCATCCACCATTTGAATGATTTCATCTAAATCTGCAGATATACTAGTAATTGCATCAATTTCCAAATCGCATGTATTCTCTACAACTTTTACTTCTTTATACCAAGAGAAATATGTGTCCTTATCCTCCCCTGGCTCATTAAATGCACTCGCGACAAAAAAATGAATTGTATCGGGGTCTCCCAGAATTAAAGTTTTAAAATAAAAAGTTGACATTTTCTCCTATCTAAATTTATCTTTCAATTTTAATGATCGTTTAACTCTACATTTTTACACATAAAATTAAAAGTAGAATACTTATGAAATCATTTTAAAAGAATAGAAATCTTTTAATAATAAATAATTGAGTTTGTCAATTTATAGTTTTGTTTTGAGATAATCGGAGATTAAACATTGAACTACTTAGAGAGAAACTATGCTATAGTAAAACAACGCATGATTCAACAAATGGAAAATTCTATAAAGTTTGGGAGAACGCTTATTGAAACAGAATTGGAGCTCGGGCTTCTCAATTGGTTGGTTAAGCCAATTGTCAAAGCTTTCTATGATTATTGGAGCCAAAACGATGCAAGGAAGGGCACCCTAAGACAAATTAAAATAACATTAGATGCAGGTATGAATCTAGTTAAAAACGGAACCTCTGATGAGTTTTTCAACGAAATTGTTGAGGAAAATTTTCCTAAATTTCAAAAAGTAGATCAAACATATAATCAGACCAAACATCACCATAAAAATTATGGTAAATTGGAGCAAGCAGCAAAAGAAACCTTTATTAACTATCTAACAGAAGTTACTAAACTTTTAGCCGTTAAAGAAGATGTAGAGGATTATGGTGAATTATGTCGAGTAGCCTTTAAATCAAAAGAACAAGCAGAACAGAATTTAAGGAACCAACTAAATATAACAGAAAAGAGTATTAAAATAGTCGAGGATGATATTAGTATCCTAAAAATCGGGCTAGGACGTAAAATAATTGTTCGAGCATTGAGAAAAGGCTTCGAAAATACGAAGAAAGAATTTATCGAGGGACTTAATGAAACCTATGATCAATATTAGAAAAAAATTAAAGTTATGAAAAATATTACAAATTATTCACTTATTATGAAATAGGGATATACCATGGATGTAATTGAGCGGAACTACAAAATTTTAGAAGAAAAGATGATTGACCAGATGCAGAGATCTCTAAATTATGGAAAAGAGCTAATTGATTCCGAGTTGGATAGTGGATTATATATTTTAATAAGACCTATAGTTAAGTCATTTTTTAAATACTGGAGCGATAATGATGCTAAAGTAGGGACTATGGAACAAATAAAGTTAACCTTGAATGCTGCTAAAGAATTGCTAGCCAATGGAGGAGACACAAGAGAACACTTTGACAAGATAATTAACGACAATTTTCCAAAATATTTAGAAAATGATCAGACAGATAGACAATGTAAAAAATCACATCGGAATTATGACAAATTAAAAGAAGTGACAAAAAAATCTTTTATATCCCAGGTTGAAGAAAGCCTCCTATTCTTAAAAGCTGAAGGGGAAATTAATGATTATGACGATTTAACAAGAGTAACCTTTAAAACGAAAGATAAGGCGTACCTGGCTTTACAACGCCAATTAGATTTAAATGAAGAAGGAATTTTAATTGTACAAGATGACTTAAATATTCTCAAAGTGCCCGTTGGAAAGAAAATCATAATTAAAGTTCTTAAAGAGGGTTTTAATTTAACTAAAAAACAGTTAATACAAGATCTTAATAATGCTTTTAATTAATCAATAAAATTTCAATTTGTACCGTTAAAATACAAAGAGAGTAATCACACTTGAATGATGCTCCTCAAGAAGTAGAGAAAAAAAACTATCTTCGAGTTGTTTTTCTAAACTTACTAATTAGTGTCTTTATTATTATATCCTATATTTATACTGCTGAAGGATTTGGAGCCATTTCAACAGTTTTCATTGGAAATCAAGAGTTCTTTTTACATTTTGGAGTAACTCTAACAATCTTCACATTTTTTTCCGTTTTATCCGGGCCTATCCACGGTTTAATCGACGGTTTTCTTTCTGAATTCATCTTTCAAATAGCAGTGTACCATGAAATCTATTTTGAATGGTGTTTGATGGTGGGCATCATTGGATTACTAGTCGGGCTATACAAGTATAAACCTCTTAAGTATCATGAAGGTATTAAGGTTTACTACACATTTTTATTGCTCGTATTAATTACATTTTTCTTATCCGGACTTATTATGGTATTTCAAGCCTTATTTAATCCAGGTCAATTCTCCCTTGAGGATATTATTTTAAATTACGGGTTCAAATTCTTTTTCCAAGCACTGGTATCAATAATATTTCTCGTGCCAATATTATTGGTTATTTATGACAGAATTTTTGCTACAAGTGAGGAACAACTATATTACATGTGGTTAACCCATCATCCAGTTAGTGCCAGTGACCATACATTTTACCTAAAATTTGGAAGGACTAAAATCTATTTTTGTTCACGATGTTCTGGAGTAATAATTGGTGGAATTCTCTCTTTTTTCATCACAGAAATTGTAGAAATGATTTTCCAAGCTAAACTAAGTGGTGAATTTGCTTTAATCTTGATTATCTTTTTACCTATTCCGAATTTCATTGACTGGGGTACTCAAAGGCTTTTGTTGAGGAAGAGTACTACGAAAACAAGGCTATTCACGGGGTTTATTGTAGGTGCCGCCCTGCATATTATGAGCTTTACTTATAATTATTATTTCTTCACTATGCTGATCCTTACTTTATATTTTAGTGTGTTCTTTTTATTAGTTTATTTCGGACACAAAAGGGAGATGAAAATGTTAAGAGATGAAGATTATAATTATCTTTCAAAGGCTGAAGTTGAATGAATGATAGTTTAAAAAATATTAATATCAAATTCATCTTTTTAAAGTATAAAAAAGGGTTAAAATTAAGCAAAGGTAATTATGTTATAAGAGGAAACTTAAAACACTCTAAATATGCCAAATATTATTTTCATTCATGGGCTTGAAAGTTCAGGTCATGGATTTAAGGGTAGATTACTAAAGAGCGCAATTCCGGGTATAATTACTCCCGATTTTAAGGAATTTGATAAAAAAATCCTCATGTATGATTTATTTGAGTACAGAATGAGAGAACTGAGATCAATTTTAAAGGAAAAAATACCTTGGACACTAATAGGAAGTAGCTTAGGTGGATTAATGGCAGCAATTGCTGCTCTTGAAGATCCTAATAAAGTATGCCAATTAGTTCTCTTAGCACCTTTCTTAGTATCCCGTAAACTTAAACCGCGGATGTACAAACCTATTGATATTCCAGTTATAGCATATCATGGCAAAAACGATACAGTCGTTAGATATAAAATGGCTCGAGAAAGGGCAAAGATATTTTTTACTAACTTAAAATACAACATAGTTGACGATGATCATAAACTCAAAAGTACAGTTAAATCTATAGATTGGCAAAAACTCATATTGAATCCTTAAAAGTTGTAAGATTTCTCCTAAAATATCATAAACATTGGACTCCAAATTTTTTAAAACCAAATATTAATGTTTATTTCTTAGAGTTAAAGATAAACTTAAAGTGAGGAAAAAATGATTTGGAGAGAAATAATGGATACGATTGGTTTTTGGTATAATGAATTTATTGAATGGTACTTCGTTCAGCCAATATATGGGCAGATACTAGCCCTTGTGGGCATTATCGCAATTATAGCTTTATCTATTACGCTAATTTATTATCTGATAAAAGGTATTGCGTATTTAGTATACTATATAATTAAAGGGATTTATTATCTCTTGAAAGGTATAGGTTTGGGAATATTTAAATTATGTGAGGGTTTTTATAATTTGGTTTCAGGGAAATATAAAGCTGTTGAGAAATCACAAAATAATACTTTTCAATCAGAAATACCCAATTCAGAATTTACAAATACTGCTTTATATTGCACAGAATGCGGGAGAAGATTTTCTGATAAAATGCTAAATCATTTGAATAAAAGGGGAATTACTTTTTGTGTGAATTGTGGAAAAGAATTTAAATTAGAAGAATTTCGCAATTCTCCAATTTTAACTCTTTAGTTATATCATTTTTTTTAGAGCAAAAAGAATAAAAGTGAAAAATAAAAAAATATTATAAAAAGGTAGATAAATAATATGATTCATGTTTGTACAGAATGCGGTTATTCATTCCCTAAAGAGCTTTCAAGCCTCATTGAACAAAATATCCAAGTGTATTGTGAAAGATGTGGTTCACCCTATAGTTTAAAGGGTGTAAAGTTCAAACCAGCTCCGACTCCTGTTTTGAGAAAGATTAGTAAAACAATTGCATTATCTGAAAAAGATTTCTCGAATCTAAATAAATTAATTCAATTTTTAAACAAAATATCATTTCTCCCTGTATTTATTTTTACGGCCATTTCCTTTGGCTTAATATTTGAAGTTGTCTTTTACTCCGATTGGAGTGTCATTACTGACATTCTTTTCAAAAGAATTTTCCAAGGTTTAATTGGCTTATCTATTTTAATATATGAAACCGAATATATTTCGCCAAAAGTTAAAGAACAAAAATATAATAAAGTCATTCTAGATTCACTTTGTTGGGGAATTTTGGGCTGTATTTTATATGGAATAGGAGTAATTATCCTGATAAAAGGAATTTTTATTATCTTTTATGTATATACAAACAAAGAGAATAGACAGCTTAAAGCTTATGATTATGGTTTATTGGTAAAAAATTCGTTAAATTATCTTTCTGCAAAAGCTGGATTTGTAATCATCCTTATGGGCATTTATGGCGCATATTTAAGTGGGATTTATCTTCCAAGTGCTAATTCTGTATTTATAACATTCCCATATTACATAGAAATTCCTATAATATTGATAATCTATTCTTCTTTATTGGTTATCGCTATAGTCGGGTTATCTATTGATAACAAATTAAAAAATGAAATCAGAATAAAGCAGAAATTTGACTTACGCGATTCACTCATGACAATTTTCGTTGGTGTAATGGGAATGATTTTTTTTGCTGCGGGAATATTTATTTTTTTAAAAGGAGTTCTCTTATTCTTCCTTTATCTTGCAAAACCATCAGGGAAACTAAAAAAATTAGTTTCGTATTTAGAAAAAAAACCTTCCTTTTCCCCTCAAACTTATAGAGAACCAGAATTAACTAAAAAAATTATGGATAAAAAAAAAGAACCACCGGAATCGGTTAGTCTCCCTATTCCTGTTATACCTACTACTAGAGAAGAAGTAACATCTCTTAAACAAGAAAAACCGTTAGAAAAGGAGTTAAATGTGGTTAAAGAGGGAGGAAAACTAAGAACTGAAAGAGATGATGCAAAAAAGGAATTCAAGCTAAAATTACATGAATCGCTTTTGCCAGTAAAAAGCGAAAAAGACAAAAAATTGATAAAAGAGTATTTTTCTAAAATTTTTGCTCTGCTGTCAAAGGATTTAAGGCAACAAATTATTGATCTGAAGATTTCTAAAAAGGAAAAAAGGGAGTTATTAGAAGAACTAGCATTTTTATCAGAAGCAGATCAGGTCAAGTATATCGAATCCTTAGTCGATTTATATCGAAAACTTCCAAAAAAACTAATAGAGAAAATTCGTAAGCTTCCAAATGTTAAACCTAAACATTATGATAAAATAGTAGAACAATTAAAATATATGGATTCAGAAGAACAAATTAGCTTTGTTCAATTCTTAGAGGAAAACGCCTAAAAATGTCACTTGAGAAAAGAAGAGAAAATGGAAAAACAAAAGAAAAAGAAATTTTAGAGGATAGTTCATTTAGGCGTTTAAATTTTAGCCCATTAGTAGAAGAAAAAAAAATAGAAGAGAAAAAACCTAATGCACGTTTATTTGACGAATTAACTGAAATTGAAAAAGATGTTTTAGATATTGCAAAAGATATTCTAAAATTAAAACGCTATGATGCTGATTTTAAGATAGAATCTGAAAGTCAAATACAAAAATTTCCAAT
>LAZR01001066.1_pt1 | contig 18319 bp, 19 predicted proteins | sample 329461 | NCBI WGS metagenome assembly LAZR01 (sample SAMN03002196, study PRJNA259156) | marine sediment metagenome | biome: sea floor; feature: Hydrothermal impacted sediments; material: marine sediment; isolation source: Loki non-amplified sample from Loki's castle hydrothermal vent sediment ...
TTTCTGCTACCCATTGGTTTTCTGCATCATCAATACTTTCGTATTTACCTTCAAATGTTAGGTAGTTACCTTGCTGCAAATCAATAAAGTATTTAGCAGCCACTGCACGGTAATCAAAATCGTCGTCTGATGTAAGTGTAACACCTACGTAATCTGTGCTGTTAAGCATGTAGTTGTAAGCTAAATCAAATAATGCGTAATCATCGCCGTCTTTGTTTTCAACTAGTGTTACTTTTGCAAGTAAATCAGGGTTGAAAAAGTAACCACCCGTCAGTTTATAAAGCTCACTGTTAGAACCTGAATCTGGGTCTAGGTTTTCGTAAGATGCGCCAACAACAAATTCATTAATAAAGTATTCGCCGCCAACTTTTGTAACATCACCAGAGTCGTCATCAGCAGCCACCATATACGTTAGTTTGTTTATTGATGTATTCAAACTGATCGTACGGGCCTAAAGTTTTTTTAGGAGATAAATAGTAAATAGAATCTACAGCAACAGTATCGTTGTTATCGCTATTTTTGTAGCTTAGGTTACTAATTGAATTATAGCTGTCTGCAGCAGCCGCAGTGCTAGATAATAAAATGCTCGAAATAATAACTGCTAATTTTTTCATTGTAAGACTTCCCTATGTACATTGCTTTTTATGCTCTAGCTGTATTGCTAAAGTCGAGGCACATGCTAACGTTAGGAAACTGAATGAAAACTTAACTAACCAGTTGTATTTATTAAGTTAATTGTAAGGAAGTGTTGTAAACTGTAAAATTAAAGTAGTTGCAACATCTAGTCAACAACTACTTAAAACATGTACCGTATTAAAGCGCGTGTTGGCTAATAATACGGTAAACATCGTTAATATTATCGCCAGACTTAAACTCTTTACTAATTGGTGTTGGATCTGAGCCAACCCATATTTTTAGCTCGGCATCTAAGTCAAAATGCCCTGCGCTCTCTTTACTAAATTTGGTTATTTTAGAGTAAGCAACACTCACCATTTCCATTTTAGAACCGGTCATACCTTGCTTATCAATTAAGATTAAGCGCTTATTAGTAAAAATAAACATATCACGTACTACTTTATATGCCTTTTCTACTTGTTCACCGTCAATTAATGTATTGGCGAGGATTTTCTCTAAATCAGAATCGTCAACTTCGCTTGCATTACCCATAAGTCCGCTAAGTAAACCCATTATACTTTCTCCTGTTTAAATATTTGATTCTCTAATGTGTGACCATTAACTAACTGCCTGTACTTCCAATTGTGCTGATGACAAAAACTCAGCAGTGCAATATCAAGCGGCTCACCTGTTGGCTGATACTCAACTACATATTCTTTATGTTGGCTCATATACACCCGGCTCACCCCTGCAATTGCTTGAAGCTGTTGCTCAACATTTTGATAAGCCTCGCTTAGCATTAATGTATAAAAGTGTTTATCGGTATTATTAGTTTTTGTTTGGTGCTCGCTTAGTACGCCTTTATCTAAATGAAGTACCTGTGAGCATAGTCGCTCAAGCTCAGTTAAATCGTGAGAGCTTAAAATAAATGTAGCCTGCTCACTTAATTCAGATACTAGCTCACGTACTTCTCTGGCATGAATCGGATCAAGCCCTGCGGTTGCTTCATCAAGCATTACAATTTGTGGTGAACCAATAAGTGCTTGCGCTATCGTAACGCGCTTGCGCATACCGTGCGATAAGTCACCGGCACGCTGCTTTGCAATTTCTTTTAAGCCAACTAAATCAAGTACACGTAGCGCCTCAGTTTGGCTTTGCTTTGCCCCCATACCTTGTAGTTTTGCATAAAAGGCGAGTTGCTTGTCTATATTAAAGCGAGGGTCAAGTTGTGCATCTTGCGGTAATGCACTTACTTTATTAAATAAAGCAGCACTACCTGGTTTATGCCCTAATATTTCAAGGCTGCCTTTACTTGGCGCTATATAGCCGCACAACAAACTAAATAAGGTAGTTTTACCCGCACCATTTGGCCCAACAAGCGCCACTGGCGCGCCTTTGTTAATTTCAAAGTCCACATTATTAAGCGCAAGTTTTGCACCATACGATTTACTCAAACCGCTAGCTGTAATTAATGGTCTCATAGTGAGCTCCTTGCAAAAATACGTTGAGCAACGCTTAGTAGCACCGCTGTTTGTACAAGGGGAATAGCAACAGCGCTTAATAATGGTAAATTTTGCCCCGCTAATAACTCTATTTGCACACCCGGAAATAAATAATCAAGCAAGCCTAATGCGGGTATTTGCCATTGCAATATACCAACTACAATACCGCCTGCTGCAAAATATAAAATTGCCAATACAATAGATAAGCGCGATGAGCGAGCAAAAGTATTTATTAACGTCATAAGTGCTACAAATGGGCACAGAGTAATCACTAATATTAAAAATATAGAAAGTGCACGGGCAAAACCACCAGCCAGTAAACTTGGATCTCTAAACCCTAGTACAGCGAGCGTAGCCACAAGAGTAATGCCCACTAAGCAGGCTAATACCGCTAGCTGCCCTAAAAAACGGCCAAACAGTATTTCAAGGCGAGTGGAGCGCAGTGATAAAAACCTCAGTGTGCCACGCTCTCTGTCGCCTACTGTTTGATCGCTACAAATAAATAAACCAAAAACGGGAAAGCTATACAGGGCTATTAACCAGTACATAGCAAATTCGGCCTCAGGCCAATCTAATAACTTACTTAAACCAATAGAACCTGATATATCACGGGCTATTTGCTCAAAATCGGGCGCACTTACAATACTTACTGCTTGTCCTATTGGGTAGCGCAGTATGATTAGCCACACCAATGCAAAGGCAGCTAATGCAATAAGTCCACGTTTAGTTAAAAACATACGTACAAGCTCAAATCCCGCTATTTGCGTTAATCGCCCTACGTTTATCGGTAATGGTGTTGCCATTGACTATCCTTAATGACTTTTTATTTTCTGTGTATTTATCCACACTAAGTGTAAACACCTTGAATTACCAGCAAAAAAAAGCCCACCTATGGTGAGCTTTGTAACAATACATTTAAATGTAACAGCATAAATTGCGATATAAATTATAAATGCTGCTTATAAACCTCAAGTGCTTGGCTTAAATCGCTAATTAAATCTTCAACATCTTCAAGGCCAATATGCAGGCGAATAACCGGGCCTAAATCCCAACCTGTATTTGAACGTAGCCCTTTCATAGTTAAATTAGCCGTTACTAAACTTTCAAAGCCGCCCCACGAAAAGCCCATTTTAATATGCTCAAGGCTATCTAAAAATGCATCAATCGCTTTTTGATTACCGGTTTTCATCACAAATGAAAACAACCCATTACTGCCATCAAAATCACGTTTAAAAAACTCATGCCCTGGGCAGGTTTCAAATACAGGGTGGCGAATATGATCAACAAGCTCATGTTGTTCAAGCCATTTAGCTACTTCTATTGCTGCTTTTTCATGTTGATTTAAACGCACACCCATTGTACGCAGGCCTCTAAGCGCTAAATACGCATCATCGGCACTGGTACATTGCCCTAGTAAGTACGAGTTTTCGCGCAAGGTTGGCCAGTACTTTTTATTAGCAACAGCCACACCCATCATCACGTCTGAATGGCCAACAATGTATTTCGTCGCAGCTTGAATACTAATATCAACACCGTGCTCTAACGGGCGATAATGTAAGCCGTTACCGTAGGTATTATCAAGCATGGTCATTACGTTGTGCTCATTGGCTACTTTTACCATAGCGGGCACATCTTGCACTTCCATCGTAATAGAACCTGGAGATTCTAAAAACAACACTTTAGTATTTGGCTGAATATAATCTTTAATACCTGCGCCAATGGTTGGCGGGTAATAGGTTGTTGTAATGCCCAGCCCCACTAAAATTTTATCGCAAAAATCGCGAGTTGGTTCGTACACGTTATCAACCATTAAAATATGATCACCGGTTTTTAAAAACGATAAAAATACTTGGCTGATCGCCGCTGCGCCACAAGGGTATAATGCACACCCTTCGCCGCCCTCAAGTTCTGTAATCGCTTCTTGCAGCGCAAAGTGTGTTGTTGTTCCCCGGCGCCCATAAAATAACGTTTTATCGCCACGGGTTTTAGCCGCTTCTTTTAAATCGGCTACAGTATCAAATACAATGGTAGATGCCCGTTGTACAACCGGGTTTACTACGCCGTGTGTATACGCTTTTTTGCGTCCTGATGACACTAGCTGAGTGTTTTTATTACTTTTACTCGACATTGTTAATCCTTAAGGGTTTGTGCGCCAATGCTCAATTAAATAACGAGAGATAGAGTCGGTTCTAGGCAGCTTTAAATGCTCACCTTCTTCGTGCCAATTACCAAATTGTGCTAAGTCTTCACGGCTAAACCATTTTGCATCGTCTAGCTCTTCTTTATCTACGTTAATTTCCTCAGATGTCGCCTCTGCAAAAAAACCAAGCATAATTGACGATGGGAACGGCCACGGCTGAGATGCTACATAACGTACATTATCAACCTCTATACCTGCCTCTTCTTTAACTTCACGCGCAACAGCTTGTTCCAGTGTTTCCCCTGGGTCTACAAATCCAGCAAGCGACGAATACATACCAATGGGCCACGCAGCTTGGCGACCTAACAAACAGCGCTCTACTCCATCAGCAAAGACTTTAGTAACCACCATAATTACCGCAGGATCGGTGCGTGGGAATGTAGGATGCTTACAGTTTTCGTTTTCACATACTCTAGAATGCCCGGCTTCCACTGAACGGTTTTTACTACCACAGCGCCCACAAAAACGATGCGTGGCATGCCAATAACATAACCCTCTCGCAAGAGCGGCTATTGAGGCATATTTAATGGTTACTTGAGGCCCATATTGGCGAATATCAAAAAACTGAGCGCCCTCTATTAAAGGTGTAAGTACGCTTTCATCCAGATCAGATACATCCAGTGCAAACACACCATGTTTAGCATTGTTTAAACCAACAAAAATAGCACTCGTTAAATCTAAATGTGCCACTTGTTGATATGTTAAATAGCTTACTTTAGGGGTATCTTTAATAAATAGTGTTTGATTATTTTTAACTAAAACCCATTTACTTTGCGCCGACATTTGCGCTTTAAGCCACGATGGGTCTTTACGAAAATTTGAGCCCCTATCTAGTGGCATGTTGCTGTAATGAAGCATGTAAGTCCTTGGTAACTTGTTATGCTTTAAAATTACCATAATCATTTAGCAAACCCAATTGATTACAGTAATAAAAAAAGCCTATATAAGGCTTAATTCATCTATTACGGCTTTGTATTAAAATCTCTCATGTTGCTGGCACTTAGCTTGCATTTTTTTAACTATTTTTTGCTATTACAGTAGCAAAGTATTATCAATTAAATGAAATTGCTCAGCGCTTTGTTTTAATACCTCAGCGGTTAACCGGTCAGCACCGTAAACATCGCACGGTACATTATATTGATTTTTTAAATGCCCAAGTAACAAAGCAAAATCACCATCGCCAGAGAGCAAAATAACCTTATCAAGCTTTTTACCCTGCTCTAACATGTCTATTGTTATGCCTACATCCCAATCGCCTTTAGCACTTCCATCACGACGTTGAATAAATGGCTTTAGCTTTACGTCAAAACCAATCGCACGCAAAATATTCTGAAACTGATTTTGCTTTTCATCCCCTCGATAAATAGCATACGCAAAAGCACATTCAATATTGTATTGCGCTTGCATTACCCGCCAAAACGCATTGTAGTCAAAGTTTTTTCCGTAACTCTCGCGGCACGTGTAATAAATATTTTGCACATCAACAAAAATACCGACTCGTGGTTTCGTGCTTTGCTGCTCGTTTTGTAAAGTCATTTAGTGTCCTAGTGAGGATTAATAGCAATTAAAATAAGTGTACCTTGCAATTTATATTTAAGTAACCTAAATTAGTTACTTACCCTTATGTAACCAATATTGGTTACATATTAAAAAGTAACCATTTTGAGATTTTTATGATTGGTGTGATCAGCGGCGATATTATTAAATCGCAAACCATCCCTAAGCAGCAATACGATGCCATGCTTTACCAACTAGAGCAAAGTTTGCGAAATATTTCGGGTGAGCAAACCCTTTGGAATATATACCGAGGCGATGCCTTTCAGTTACAAGTTAATAACCCTGAGTATCTTTTTAAAAACGCTATACTAGTGTATTTACACCTTAAATCATCAGGTTATGAGCTACGCCAAAGCCTAGCGCTTGGGCAAATAGATAACCCACGCAGCGATATAAAAACAGCAACCGGCTCTGCTTTTACCCTTTCGGGGCAAGCCCTTGATAAAATAAGCAATCAACGCTTTGTTTTTAATATTAATGAGCAGCAGCTCGATGAAAGCTTAAATCTTAATTTAGCCTTTGCTGACGTATTGCTCACTAAAATCACACAAAAACAAGCAAATGCCCTGTATGTCTATTTAACATCATCAGACAACAGCCATGCGGCACTAGCTAAAGAGCTTAAAACAAGTCGCGAAAATGTAACAAAACTACTAAATTTAGCGCATTACCAACTTATAGAGCGCTTCATTAAGCACACACAGCACGTTATAAAAAATATAATTAAAGGAGGTGAATAATGGCGTTTTCACTTTTACTGGTCGCACTTATTATTGGCCACTTACTCGCTGACTTTTACTGGCAACCTATGAGTTGGGTAAACGAGAGAAACACTCGTCACTTTAAAGCCACTAAGCTTTATTTTCATGTACTAGTGCATGGTGTAACAAGTGCACTCATCATTACCGTTTGGGAATACACCTTTGGGTGGCAACAACTAAGCAGTGTTTTAATTACCACGGCGAGCATTATGGTGAGCCATTATTTTATTGATATAGCTAAATCGTATTCTAATAAAGGCGTGGTACCTTTTTTACTTGATCAAATAGCGCACATACTCGTTATTATTGCGCTCAGTATTTGGCTAACTGATAACAGTAGCTTTATGGCTGCAATTAATAATATGCTCACTGATCCCAAAATACTGTGGGTGGTATGTGGTTATTTAATTATTTTGAGTCCTAGCGCCGTATTTATAAGAATGATGTTAGAGCGTTTAACAAGTAACTTTTCAAGTACTGGTAGCTTAGTGCTTGCAGGGCAAAGCATTGGTATGTTGGAGCGCGTACTTATGCTGAGCTTTATATTACTTGACCAATTTGCAGGGCTTGGTTTTTTACTTGCCGCAAAATCGGTATTTAGGTTTGGCGATTTAAGTGCCAGTAAAGATAAAAAACTTACCGAGTACGTTATGCTCGGTACACTACTTAGCGTAAGTGTTACTTTATTTGTAGGCTTGGGCATTAACTATTTAATCAGGTAGGCAATACAGTAAGTACAAATTACAGGCAATAAAAAACGCGCTGCTTCTATTTATTCAAAAGAAGGGAGCGCGTTTTTTGTATCAGTATTTAACTAAATTCTAAATTAATTAAACGCCAATATAATCTTTAATAATGATTAATCGTTATTTGTGCGACGACGGCGTTGGCCATTACCGCCAACAGATTCACGCTTTGCCCATGGGTTTTGCGCGCTGTCATCTGTTTTAGCAGCTGGCTTTTTAGAACCACCACGGCGTGGGCCGGTACCATTACCACCATTGTTCGGCTTTTTGCTGTTAGGCTTGCTGCTATCAGATTTAGGCTTATTAAAAGGCTGCTTTTTCTTAGGCTTTTTAGCCGGTAGAGGGCGAGCATCTAATGCGCGTTCAGCTACTGGGTTAATAGGCTCAAAACCGTCTTCTTCAGCACGTGGAATAAGCTCACCAATAAAGCGTTCAATACCGTATAAATCAACAGCATCTTCTGTAGTTACAAACGAAATTGCATGACCCGATGCACCAGCACGGCCTGTACGACCAATACGGTGAACGTAATCTTCATATACGTTTGGTAAGTCGTAGTTAACAACATGCGGTAATTCAACAATGTCTAAACCACGTGCAACAATGTCTGTTGCTACTAGTACGCGTACTTCACCACTTTTAAAACCATCAAGCGCTTTAACGCGAGCGCCTTGTGATTTATTACCATGGATAGCCGCGCCTACAATATCATCGCGCTCAAGTTGTTTAACTAAACGGTTAGCACCGTGCTTTGTGCGGCTAAACACTAATACTTGTTGCCAATCGTTAGTGCGAATCAAGTGGCTTAGCAATGCTGTTTTACGTGTTTTATCTACCGCGTAAACACACTGAGTAACACTTTTAGCAGTGGTGTTTTTTGCAGCAACTGAAATTTCAACTGGGTCATTAATTAACCCTTTTGCTAATGCACGAATTTCATCTGAAAACGTAGCTGAAAACATCAAGTTTTGGCGTTTAGCAGGCATTTTAGCAATTAAGCGTTTAATGTCGTGAATAAAGCCCATGTCTAACATGCGGTCAGCTTCATCGAGTACAAGCACTTCAACGCTATCAAATTTAACGGCATTTTGATTATGTAAATCAATTAAACGACCCGGCGTTGCTACTAAAATATCAACACCTTTACGAAGACGCTGCATTTGTGGGTTAATTTTAACGCCACCGTAAACTACAAATGAGCTCACATCCGAATGCTTAGCGTACTCTTCAACGTTTTCGCTTACTTGCAAAGCAAGCTCACGTGTAGGTGTTAAAATAAGTGCACGTACGTGGTTACTTTTAGCTTTAGGGCCAGAAGACAAACGTTCAATAAGTGGTAATGTAAAACCCGCTGTTTTACCAGTACCCGTTTGCGCTGCCGCCATAACATCACGGCGTTCAATAATTGCAGGAATTGCTTGAGCCTGAATCGGCGTTGGCGTTTCATAGCCCTTTTCTAAAACCGCATTAACCAAAGACTGTGATAAACCTAAACCTTCAAAACTCATATAAACTCTCTTTTAAATTAGGCTACATTAGCCAGTTGCGCGCATTATACCTGTAGTAGCTAAGAATGCATGCCATTATTTACGTTGCGAGCAATTGAGCATAGCTTAATAAAATTAAACCTGTGATCAAGTTGCTTAAAAATGCAAAAAACGGCCATAAGCCGTTTTATATTTATACTTAATTACTCTAAGTATAAGAGTTACTTAACACCTAACTCGCGCAGGCGTTCTTGCAAGTAGCTATCTGCCGTGTAGCGCTCTGAAAGCACAACATCTGGATGCGGGTGTAAAAATAACGGCAGTGATATACGCGATTTAGTAGATGCTTTGCCCGTTGGGTTAATTACACGGTGAATTGTCGATGGGAAATACCCGCCCGACGCTTCTTGTAGCATGTCGCCAATATTAATAATTAAGCTGCCAAAATCACATGGCACGTCTAACCAACCGCCATCTGTTTTTTGAACTTGTAAACCAGGCTCATTAGAAGCTGGCAATACAGTCAATAAATTAATATCGCCGTGAGCTGCTGCGCGAATAGCACCTGGCTCTTCATCACCTGTCATTGGCGGATAATGTAAAATACGTAACAATGTTTGCTCAGAACCGGCAATCATGTCTTTTAAATCAATCGAAAACTTAGCACGTACATCAGCCGGAGATTCAGCCTGCACCCAGCTTAGTAAAGTACCAGCAAATTCACTTGCTAAACGGTAGTATTCACGTACATCAGCTTCAAGCTCTGCAGGAACGCGACCTTTAGGGTACACATGGAAGTACTCTTTAATGTCTTTTATTGTAAAGCCTTTTGCTACTTCAGATACTGAAGGCGGAAAATAACCGTCTTGAGTTTCTTTAGAGAATAAAAAGTCCTGCTTTTGCTCTGAGTTAAAAAAGTCTTGCCAATTTTTGTAAATAGACTCAACTAAAGACTGTGGGATTGGGTGGTTTTTTAAAACGCCAAATCCAGTATTTCTTAATGATTCAACAAATTGTGCAGCCGCATCGGGAGCTTTATAATCAACAGTAGGTAATTGCATTGTACGTTCCAGTGAATAGGTTGTGAGAAGTGAACTGCTTCAATAGTAGCAAATAGCTAAGATAAAGTAGCAAAGCCTTCATTATAGCGCTATGTGAGGATAGACAAATGACCTTAAAAACATAAGGACATATGTCCGCAAAGCATAGCCGCCGCCACTTAGCTTGATCAAGATCAACTTATAAAAAAACGTTGAATTTGCAAGGTTTAGTAACAATCTCTGGTCTACTACTATAATGTATTTTATTTGTGTAAATAAGGCTCCCCATGCGACAAAAAGTATCTTTTAAAAGCGGCGATTTAGAACTTGCCGGCCAACTTGAACTTCCCTCTGGTGACGTTAAGTTTTACGCGCTATTTGCACACTGCTTCACATGCGGAAAAGACATAGCGGCAGCTACACGTATAAGCCGTGCACTTACGCAACAAGGCATAGCTGTACTGCGTTTTGACTTTACCGGTTTAGGCAATAGCGATGGCGACTTTGCTAACAGTAACTTTTCATCGAACATTCAAGATTTAGTTTCAGCGGCTGATCATCTGCGTGAGCACTTTGCAGCGCCGCAATTACTAATTGGCCACAGTTTAGGCGGCGCTGCGGTATTGGCTGCTGCTGAGCACATTCCTGAAGTATCGGCCATTACAACTATTGGTGCACCGTCAGATGCGCAGCACGTAGCGCATAACTTTGAAGCACATCTTGATGAAATTAACGCAGCCGGCGAAGCAAAAGTAAGCCTAGCAGGCCGCGAATTTACCATTAAAAAACAGTTTATAGACGATATAGCCAAGTACGATAAAAGCCACATAAGTAAACTTAAACGCGCATTATTAGTAATGCACTCCCCTATTGATGCAACTGTAAATATTAGCGAAGCCGAAAAAATTTACGCATCAGCTAAGCATCCTAAAAGTTTTATTAGCCTAGATAACGCCGATCACTTACTTACTAATAAAAACGATGCCGACTACGCTGCAGAAATTATTGCAACGTGGGCTAATCGCTACGTTAAATATGACAAAACAAAATACGCCGCAAGCCTAACGGGTGGCAATGTACTTGTTGAAGAAAAAGATCATGTATTTACTCAGCACGTAAGCACCAAAGATCATACTTGGCTTGCCGATGAGCCAATAAAGGTAGGCGGTAAAAACTTAGGCCCCGATCCGTATCATCACTTATTGGCGGGGCTTGGTGCCTGTACAGCAATGACACTGCGCATGTACGCTACACGTAAAAACTTAGCGCTAGAGCATGTCAAAGTAGAACTTGATCACACTCGAGATTACAACAAAGATTGCGACGATTGCGAGCAAACCGGTAACCTAGAAGCCATTACCCGTAAAATCACTTTAATCGGTGATTTAACACAAGAGCAGCGCCAGCGTTTACTCGAAATAGCCGACAAATGCCCTGTGCATAAAACACTACATAACAATCCTGTTATTGTAAGTGAATTGGTAGAGTAACTACCATAGAAGTAATATAGCGCAGCTAACCCTGCGCTATGATTTAACTTTTATAAACCTAATTTTTACTATCTAAAAATCCCTCTACTTCTTTACTCATTCTATCCACCAGCCATTTTGGCCCGCCATCGTACATGTCGTTATGGCGTGATTTTTCTATTATTATTTGCGTAACAGGAAACTTATCCAGCTCTGAATCGTTTAACAGCACATTCGCATCAGCGGGGTAATCACTACCACGAAGCGTTAGTACGCGAATGTTTTTATTGCGTGGGATCAACATGCGGCGATGATCGAGAGTAATAATTTGGCTTACTTCATTAGGGTAAATAGAGCCGTATAACGCCGAAATATCCCCGCCGTTTGAGTGCCCAAATAAGGCGAGCTTTGTAAAGTCGTACGCTGGGTATTTACTCGATAGCTCATTAACTAAAAACTTAAGCGTTACTACGCCACGGTGCCAGTTTTCCATGCGAGTGGTTAAGTAAGGTTGCTCACGATTAAGGTAAGGGTCACTTTTTAATTCATGTGCAACGGCTACTGTTAAGTATCCGCGCTGATTAAACGCATTACTAACAAACGTATATTCATTATGGCTAATACCGTAGCCCGCATTAATAAACGCCACAGGGCATTTTGCTTGCGCTGTACACTTAGCATTATTAGCTGGCAATGTAATATTGATAGGAATATCGCGATTACGGCTTTTATCAGTTATAAGGTTGTCATTTGCATAGCTTGTTGTGCTCATAACTAATGTGCTTAGAGCTAGTGCGCTTAATATAAAAAGCCTTTTAAGTGTTTTTTGCATATTTAAATTTATATAAATTATTGTTTTTAATTAAAAATAACTTTTACTTTATAGCTTTGCATTCTCTATTGTCAAACTATGCGATAATAGCCGCCATTGTTTTAATATATTTAGTAAAAGATCCAATAAATGAAATCATACAATAGCATTCAAGAACGTATAGAAATTTTAGAAGACAAACTAACTGCAATACATGACGAAATCGAAACACTAAAAGCACCTGCTAAAAACAACAATGAACGTATTATTTTTAAGTTTATTGAAACAGGCAGCACAGGTAAAACGAAGGATTTTGTTCGTGAGTTAGGTATTAAATCACCGCGTGACGGTTTGTTTTCGTCAGGTGATGTTACAAAACTAATTAAAGATGGCGCTGAAGATATTTCACCAGCGTTATTAGAAATCGCAAGACAGCTTGCCAGTGCACGTAATAAAAATGGCCCAAGCCGTTAATTACGCAGTCACGCAGTATCTAGAAGCCCAGCTAAGCTGTCGCTTCTAGGTATGTAACCATATTAAACTAAATTAATCACAAAGCTCTATATTAAGGCTGGTAAGTAAATTAAGTGCTTCGAAGCGATCAAACTTAGCATTCGCTAAAATATTATTATTCAAATCTATATTAAACGCTGTCGCACCTACAAAATCACATTTTGTTAAGTTAGTTTGAAAAAACTCACTATCGCGAAAATCTGTTCCTGTAAATTCACTACCGCTTAAATCAGCGTGTCTAAAATCAACATTTTTGGCAAAGCAGTGTGTTAGTTTGAGGGCTTTGAGAGTTAATTCAAAAAAAGAACTATTACTGAGCTCGCAATAATTAAAACTCACCGGTGCGTTAATACTAAGCGCTGGCCAATCTACACCAGCCCATTGCAAACTATTTAATTTACAGTGGCTAAAACTTACATTTTCAAGCGAACTGTAGTTCCATTTAAGTGACGATAAATTACAGTTTTTAAAACTACATTCTATAAATCGGCAATTTTTAAACTGCCCGTCTGAAAAGTCGCAATCGATAAATATACACTCTTCAAACTCAGAGTTTTCAGTTAATTGCTCTGCGTACTGTAAAGCATTAAATTGTTCATCAAAATACTGGTTATTATTACTTAACAACACAATTCACCTATTAAATTTAACCCGTGTAGCCATTATTTTTAGGTAAATCTTTTTTGAGCGCAAGCACAGCGATAAAAATCAAAGCAAGTAGTGGAAATAGCGCTAAACAGCCACCCACAAAAGCTAAAACACCCGGCATAGTACTTTTACGCTTACCTATTTTGTAGCTAATTACAGCAAAAATAGGGATACACAGCACAATAATAAAAACTAAAAACTCACCAAATAAGGTTGCATTGATCGACATAATAATTCCTTTTTCGTCTATTCGTTTAAAACACACTCTGCTATAAATTTAACCATAAAAAAACCCTCAAGCATATAACTTAAGGGTTTTTAAAATTAGCTTAAAAGCTAAGCAAAAATTACTCTTCGCTTGATACTTCTTTTTCTACAACACTAATTGCAAGCTCAGCTAACGAATCAAGGTTAGGTTTGCTTGGCGCGTTGGTTAATAAACACGACGCTTGTGTTGTTTTAGGGAAAGCAATAACGTCACGAATGTTATCGGTACCACATAAAAGCATTGCTAAACGGTCAAGGCCAAATGCTAAACCTGCATGTGGTGGTGTGCCGTATTTAAGTGCATCAAGTAAAAAGCCAAACTTGTCTTGTTGCTCTTGCTCGTTAATACCTAAAATCCTAAATGCGGTTTCTTGCATATCTGCATTATGAATACGTACCGAACCACCACCCACTTCGTAGCCGTTTAATACCATATCGTAGGCGTCTGAAATAGCAGCGGCTGGGTTTGCTTCAAGCTCACTTGCAGTAATATCTTTTGGTGCAGTGAATGGATGATGCACAGCATGTAATGTGCCTTCGTCATCTTCTTCAAACATTGGGAAGTCTACAACCCAAAGTGGTGCCCAGCTATTAAGGTTAGTGATTTCTAAATCAACACCAATCTTAACGCGTAGCGCGCCCATTGCTTCATTTACTGTGTTGCGCTTATCGGCACCGAATAAAATAATATCGCCAGACTGTGCATTAGTACGCTCAAGTAATTTTGTGATTACGTCTTCGCTTAAAAACTTAGCCACTGGCGATTGAACACCTTCAGCGCCTGCAGTGTGGTCGTTTACTTTCATCCACGCCATGCCTTTAGCGCCGTAAATACCAATAAACTTAGTGTAATCGTCAAGTTGTTTACGAGAAAGCTTAGCGCCACCCGGTACAGTTAACACAGCAACGCGACCTTTTTCGTCGTTAGCCGGACCTGAGAAAACATTAAACTCTACGTCTTTAACTAAATCTGCAACATCAACTAATTTCATTGGGTTACGTAAATCTGGCTTATCAGAACCGTAAAGGCTCATTGCCTCGCTGTAAGGCATGATTGGAAAATCGCCTAAATCAACGTTTAGCAATGTTTGCCACATCTCACGGATCATTTTTTCAGTCATACCACGTACTTGATCAGAGCTCATGAACGAGGTTTCTATATCTATTTGGGTAAATTCTGGTTGGCGATCGGCGCGTAAATCTTCATCACGGAAACATTTAACAATTTGGTAGTAACGGTCAAAACCAGACATCATCAACAATTGCTTAAACAACTGTGGAGACTGTGGTAAAGCGTAAAAGCTACCTTTATGAACACGACTCGGTACTAAGTAATCGCGCGCGCCTTCAGGTGTTGCTTTAGTAAGTACAGGTGTTTCGATGTCTAAAAAGCCGTTTTCATCTAAAAAGCGACGAACAAAGCTGCTTGCTTTAGCACGTAATTTAATACGGTCACTCATTTCTAGACGACGTAAGTCTAGGTAACGGTATTTTAAACGACGCTCTTCTGAGTTTACTTGGTTAAAATCAAGTGGTAATGGCTCAGAGCGGTTAATAATATTAAGCTCTTTACCTAAAATTTCGATCTCGCCTGTTGCCATGTCTTTATTTACTTGGCTGTCTGGGCGTGCGCGAACAACACCTTTTAACTGAACACAAAATTCTTGGCGAAGTGTGTTAGCCGAACTCATTAACTCTTCAATATCAGAATCGAATACAACTTGTACTAAACCTTCTCTATCGCGTAAATCGACAAAGATAAGTCCACCAAGGTCACGTCGTTTGTTGATCCAGCCACATAGTTCTACTTCTTGATCTACGTGAGTTTTATTTAGCTGTCCGCAATATATAGAGCGCATAGTTTTCCTGTCAGATAAAAGGCTTAAACGGCTAAACTTATTTGTTTTAAGGCGTGTGATTTAAAAAACAGGTCACCACAATACAAATAAAGCCGCTAGCAATCTAAAAATAATCAAATTAAGCCCTGCATTATACTCAACTAACATTAAGATGCTAGGGCGTGTGCCGCTTTTGCCCCTGAATTTACAGCAGCTCGTTTTGTTATTTGCTACACTATCGCCACTTTATAATAAGGCGCTAGTTTGTATGTTATATATTGGATGCCCGCAGTGGTCGAGCAATGCATGGAAAGGCAATTTATTTTCAAGCCAATGTAAAAACGCCGATATGCTTAGCCAATACGCTCAGCATTTTAATTCAGTTGAAGGCAATACCAGCTTTTACGCCGATCCATCGCCAAGCACCGTGTTACGCTGGGCAAATAGCGTTCCCGACGATTTTAAATTTACTTTTAAGTTTAATCGTCGCTTTAGCCACGAGCTGCACCTAACTAATGTTCAAACCGAGCTTACTGATTGGCTTAACTTGTTTACCCCTATTTTAGAAAAAACTGGGCAGATCATGCTGCAATTACCTAAAGCATTTGGTCCTGGTGACTTACCCAAACTCGCCCAATTTATTAGCCTATTACCAAAAGAGGTTAATTACGGCGTAGAGGTACGTCATACTGCGTTTTTTCAAAAGGGTGAAGCCGAAATAGCGCTTAACCAATTATTAATGGCAAACAACATAAATCGCATATCGATGGATACTCGCGCCCTATTTGCGGTAAAACCAACAACCGAAGCGCTAATAGATGCACAGCAAAAAAAGCCCCACTTACCGGTACATGCAATAGCTACTGGCACAGAGCCTATGGCGCGCTTTGTAATAGCCGGTTTACAAAATGACTTTAAACCCTTTTATAAACCGTGGCTAAGTAAAGTAAAACAATGGCTTGATGAAGGAAAAACGCCTTATGTGTTTTTTCATACAGCAGATAACCGAGAAGCGCCATTATTAGCAAGGCAGTTTTGCAAAGACCTTGATTATAATCACAAAGCATTAAACCCATTTACTGGCGAAAAAGAAGCCCACCAGCCAGCACTTTTTTAAAAGTAAAACGACAGAGAAACAATAATGAGTGAATACGCACGTTACTTTACCGGCTACCCAGCTAACATTGTTGAGCAAGTATTAAGCCTTATAAATAACAAAAAGGTATGTGACTACTTACTTAAAAAGTACCCGCAAGCACATACCATTACTAGCGATAAACTACTTTATAGCTATGCAACCGAGCTTAAAAAACAGTATTTAAAAAGTGCGCCACCATTTGGTCGTGCAGCATTTAAAAAGCAAGGTGACATGGTTACTAATGCACTTGGTACACATACGTATCGAATGCAAGGTAAAACCCGCAAACACGATTTAGCGATAAACAGCGACTTGCTCCGCGCTCCCGAGCCATTATTAAAAGCGTTAGTGGTACATGAGCTTGCCCACTTTAAAGAAAAAGATCACAACAAAGGCTTTTATCAACTTTGCTGCCATATGGAGCCGAGTTATCACCAGCTAGAGTTAGATTTAAGAATTTTTTGTGTGGTCGTCGCAATGGGAGAAAATCCTTATTTAAAATAAGGGTTTTACCGTTGTTTAACTGAGTGAAAATAATGCCCATGCTTAAGTTAATATTTCCTTCCATAACCAAGCGTTCATACCCAGTCTTTTATCCCCGTAAGCAACTCACAACTTAACGCCTGTCCTTAATAAAAACAAAAAGTTTAAAACTACATAATTGCCCTACATTTGAGAACTACACTCTGTAATAGCTAATTCTTTCTATGTACTCTTAATCTTTGGAGTTTTAAATGATGAAAAATACCTATGCCTTTTTACTCAGTGCACTGTGCTGTGTAACCTTAAGTGCCTGCAACGAGCAAAACAGCCAATCACTTCAACAATCAAACCTCAATGATTTTACTCTAACAAGCTCAAAGGTAAGCGGTGGCGGTAACTTGCCTATTACTTATACGTGCGATGGGCAAAGCATTAGCCCTCCACTTAACTGGAGCGGTGCACCTGACACAACCAAATATTATGCATTAATTATGGATCATAAAGCGCCAGAGGGAATGCATTGGTATTGGACCATGTATAATATTACCGCCGATAAAACACAAATTAAAGCGGGCGAAACTCTCGGTGAAGTAGGCTCTAATAGCGTAAACGATTTAAACCAATACGCACCGCCTTGCTCTAAAGGTCCGGGTGAAAAAAGCTATACTTATACTGTGTACGCGTTATCTGCACCGGTTACCTTTAATAGCGATACAAAAGTAGATCGCTCAGCATTACTCGCTGCTGTAAAAGATATTACGCTCGATACTGCAAGTATGACGGTTAAATACTCGCGAAGCGCCAATAGCGCCGAGCACAAACCTAATGCAAGACAAAAACCAAATGAGCAACCAAAGCCTGATAAATCATATTTAACCGCTAACGTAAAATCACCTCGTTGCGATGCTATTACACAATCAGTAAATAATGCAGGGTTTAATAAAAGCGTATCTGTTACGTGCGATGAACAATATGCTTATATTGCCTCATCTACTTATCCTGATCATGACGTAATGACTGGTATTACAGGTACTAACGAGCAAATACCCGTTCCAGCTAAAGACTACGCCGCACCTATAAAGCTAAATCCTAAAAAAGCAAAAGCAATAACAACAATTGATGCAGCCGTAGGTGTTGCCGTTAATGGCGTACCAATATACGACTATTCTTCGCAAGGTGAACTGGACGTAAATAGCTACGATGAAAAACACGACACGTTAGCACTCGGACAGTTAGATATATGT
>LAZR01001067.1_pt1 | contig 18314 bp, 14 predicted proteins | sample 329461 | NCBI WGS metagenome assembly LAZR01 (sample SAMN03002196, study PRJNA259156) | marine sediment metagenome | biome: sea floor; feature: Hydrothermal impacted sediments; material: marine sediment; isolation source: Loki non-amplified sample from Loki's castle hydrothermal vent sediment ...
CCCGCTAAATTATTATCAATCCATAAGCTATAAAAAGTTATATCGGGCTGAGTGAGTTTACTCACATCAAGTGCATGTACGCTCTCAACGGGTGAGTGTTTTAACATATCGTTATGATGCGCTTGTAGTAACTTTATAACGTGTGGGTTTGAAAGCTCACCTATTCTAATATCCATTTATACCTCGTTTAATCCTAGAATTTAATGCTTTAGGGCTTTAATTAAAACCCTAAAGTAAGTGGCTGTATTTAGAATACTAGTTTCCACACTACAAAAGCGACAGCAAACCCAACTAAGTACACCAAACCTAACCACGTTAAACTACGTAGTAAAACGCTATGCTTAATAGCAGGCTCTGATCGCACAAGGCTAAAGTTGAGCCATGCAAATACAGGCGTTGTGACAAATGAAAGCGTCATGGCAAACGTAAGCATGGGGCCAAGGGCTGATTTAAAAAATAAAATAACGGCCATACCGGCAAGTGCTTGTAGTATTAACCAAATATTTAGACTGTGTTTTGATTGCTTAAAGCCAAGTAGTTTATGAGATTCGTTAAGCGTACGGGCGTAGCCATCTAGCACCGTGAGTGTGGTGCCAAACATACATAAAAAGGCGATTGCTGATACAAGCGGCCTTGCCCACTCGCCTATTGTTAATGCGTACATATCAATAAGCTGCTTGGCAAACGCGACACCGCCGAGTTCTATACTACTGGTTTGCCCGTACTGCACTAATACACCTAAGCTAAAAAATACCAAGGCTAAGCCAGCTGTAAGCCAGTAACCTACGTTAAAATCGAACAAGCCTTGGCTTTTAGAAACTGTTTGCTGCGCTTGTTTTTCTTTTAGCCATAAAGAACTTAATGCAGATATTTCGATAGGGGCTGGCATCCAGCCCATTAAAGCCACCATAAAGCTAAGCATGGCAAGTTCATACGGTGAAGGTCCCACATAATCAGCAGGTGCCATTGGGCCGTTACTAAATGCAATGGCAAGGGCAATCAAAGTAGCGAGCGTAAGCAGCCCCATAATGCCTTTGGCAACGTTATCTAGCGCTTTAAAGTGCCCAAGTAGCAATATAACTAAACATACCCCCAGCAGCATCCAACAAAGTACGGTTACTTCAATAACAATAGGCAGCGCGTAATGCAGTAAGCTTGCGGTAAGCAGTAATACACCGGCGGTATTAACTACTGCAGCTACAATGTTTAAACCGATAAAGCTATAAAAGTAAAACGGGCCTTTGCTTTTATAGCCCTCCACTAGGCTATTTTTAGTAGCGAGTGTGTATTCCATCCCAAAGCGAAAAAACGGGTACTTTAAAACATTAACAACGAGGATAAGCCAAAATAATTGCCAGCCAAATATTGCCCCAGCTTGCGTAGAGGCAACTAAGTGAGAACCGCCAATAGCGGCTGTTGCCATTAGGATCCCAGGGCCAAGCGCACCTAGTCGAGATTTCCATACTGCTTTTGTTGTGTGCATTAATTTCTCAAAATATGTGTGTTGTGTGTTCTTTTTATCAGGGTCTGTTGACCTTTCAGGATTGAAATTTATTCAATCTAGGGGCGATTTAATCGCAGCGCGAGGTTTGTAACCTAGTGGGCTAAGTAAAAATCGAGCAATAAAGAGTTAATCGTCCCTAGGCAGAACCCTTTGGGCAGCGTATATTGGGCTTTTATGCTGCGTTATCGCCTATTTATGGGGAATAACCACACTACATAGGCTCTGCCTTGCCTAAAAGCCCAACATACAGCTGTAAATTCAACCTCGAAAGATAAACAGACCCTAACCTTTATAATTAATAAACTGCAAGAACGCATAACTTACCTAAATTACAGGCAATAAAAAAGAGCCATACGGCTCTTTTTTACAATACTTTGTGACTAAATTTTATTTAAGATCCATCTCTTGGATGATCTCGTGTGCGATTTCAGGTGTAGTGCTAACAGGCTTTTCGTGTAAGTTTGCTTTTATCTGCCCTTTTCGATGTTTTAGTGCCGCATCGAGTTTTTTAGCTGCGCTTGCAATGGCTGGGTACATAACTTCGTTTTCCCCTTTTACCGATATGCGCGTGCCTTCGTAATTAGTGCTAATTTCAGCTTGGATTTTATGATGCTCTTTAGACAAAATAATATCGAGTGCAATAAGCGATGGAAAATGGCTCTCGATTTTTGAAAATTTTTCGTTGATGTGCTCTCTAATAGAGTCAGTAACTTCAACATGGTGACCAGAAAGATTAATTTTCATAGGGTATCCTTTTATTTGTTACCTCATAAATAGTATTGGGGGCTATTTAGATTAACACAAGGAAAAAAGAGAGATATTTGAGGTTTATTTGCGGTTTTTGGTGATTTAAATCATGCGTTGCGCAAAGTTTATGCAAAGCCCATAGTGCATGGGCTTTCAGACGTCTAGCTGCACTGATTAATCTGTGTACGAACAACAGTAGTCAGCAAAATCAGATACTTTTACTTTAAAGCTTACATTTGCATCAACATTAAACGATTCACCTGCGTTAAATGTTTTCCATTCGCTTGCCCCTGGTAATAAAATATCCCATTGGCCAGCTAAAAGCTCCATGCATTCTTTTTGGTTTGTATCAAAAACAAACTCACCTGGTTGCATAAAGCCTAACGTTTTCGCTTCGCCATCACCTAAAATAACGGTACGGCTCGACACTTTTCCGTCAAAATATACATTGGCTTTTTTTACTACACTTACGTTATCGAACTTTGGCATTTTTAGCTCCTGCTATTAATTTAAGATTTTTATTTATAAATTTTATCGCACTACCTTGCCTGATAGCTTACTTTCTTGCAAGGAAAGCTGTATTGATAAAAGTGAAGTTGCTTCATGTAAAGGCATAAAAAAACCCGCAACATGTGCGGGTTTTTCAATTACTTACTTTATTTAATCAAAGCGATTAAAAAAGCTCGTTTGCTTTGCTTACAATGTTTGCCACTGTAAAACCAAAGTGCTCAAACAGCTCGCCTGCAGGCGCCGACTCACCAAAGGTAGTCATACCTACTACTGCGCCGTTTAGGCCTACGTACTTGTACCAGTAGTCAGCAATACCTGCTTCTACTGCTACGCGGCGTGAAACAGATGCCGGTAATACGCTTTCTTTGTATGCTGCGCTTTGATCTTCAAAGGCATCAGTACATGGCATAGATACAACACGTACCTTTTTACCTTGGCTGCGTAGTTCGCTTGCTGAATCTTGTGCTAGTTGCACTTCAGAACCTGTTGCAATAAAGATAATCTCTGGGTTGCCGTCACAGCTAAGGATGTAACCACCCTTTTTAACGTCTGCTAATTGCTGTGCGTCACGGGCTTGTTGCTCAAGACCTTGGCGAGTAAAGATTAACGATGTAGGACCGTCTTTACGCTCAATAGCTTGTTGCCATGCAATTGCCGACTCAACTTGGTCACATGGGCGCCAGTTGTATAAGTTAGGCGTTAAACGCATGCTTGCAATTTGCTCTACTGGTTGGTGAGTTGGACCATCTTCACCTAAACCAATTGAATCGTGCGTGTATACAAAAATGCTTGGTTGCTTCATTAATGCAGCCATACGTACAGCATTTTTTGCATATTCAACAAACATTAAGAACGTAGCACCGTAAGGAATAAAACCTTTATGAAGGGCAATACCATTCATAATTGCCGACATACCAAACTCACGTACACCGTAGTAAATGTAGTTACCGCTTGCGTCGTCGTGCGTTAAACCTTTAGAGCCATCCCAAATTGTTAAGTTTGAGCCAGCTAAATCGGCTGAGCCACCCATGAATTCTGGTAATAACGGACCAAACGCATTTAATGCATTTTGCGATGCTTTACGAGACGCTGGGTTTGCTGGGTTTGCTTGTAATTGCTCAATATACGCTTGAGATTTTTCAGCCCAATCGCCAGGAAGTTCGTTGTTAATACGACGCTTGTATTCTGACGCTAGCTCTGGGTATGCTTTTGCGTATGCTGCAAATTTTTCGTCCCAGCTTGATTCAAGCTGTTGACCTTTTTCTTTGCTATCCCATTGTGCGTAAATATCATCAGGAATTTCGAACGCATCGCCAGTCCAACCTAAGAATTCGCGAGACGCTTTAATTTCGTCATCACCCAGTGGTGCACCGTGACAATCGTGGCTACCAGACTTATTAGGTGAGCCGTAACCAATAATTGTTTTACAACAAATTAGTGAAGGTTTATCGGTAACGCTTTTTGCTTCTGCGATTGCAGCACTTACAGCATCGCTATCGTGGCCATCAACACCACTAATTACATGCCAACCGTATGCTTTAAAGCGAGCTGGCGTGTCATCTGTAAACCAACCTTCTACTTCGCCATCGATTGAAATGCCGTTGTCATCCCAAAATGCAACAAGCTTACCTAAGCCTAGAGTGCCTGCAAGTGAACCTGCTTCATGAGAAATACCTTCCATAAGGCAGCCATCGCCCATAAATGCATAGGTAAAGTGATCAACAATATCGTGACCTTCACGGTTAAACTGTGCAGCTAGCGCTTTTTCAGCAATTGCCATACCTACGGCATTTGTGATCCCTTGACCTAATGGACCCGTAGTAGTTTCGATTCCTGGTGCATAGCCGTATTCTGGATGACCTGGTGTTTTAGAATGCATTTGACGGAAGTTTTTAATTTCGTCCAGTGGTAAGTCGTAACCACTTAGGTGCAATAGAGAATAGATAAGCATTGAACCGTGGCCGTTTGAAAGAATAAATCTGTCACGGTCAGCCCACTCTGGATTCGTTGGGTTATGTTTTAGATAATCGCGCCATAATACTTCTGCGATATCAGCCATGCCCATAGGGGCTCCAGGGTGGCCAGATTTGGCCTTTTGTACTGCGTCCATTGACAAGACGCGAATAGCATTTGCAAGTTCTTTGCGAGATGGCATGAATTCTCCTACCTTATATGTGTATTTGCGCGGGTATTTATGTGTTTGTTTATGTAACCAAATAACTTGGATACTGTTATATATCCATTCTTACTTATTGTGGGGGCGGTGTGCAATTAAAAACCCCAGAAAAGGCAGCATTATGAATTTTTTTTGAGACTAGAACGACATTCGTAATTTTATTTAGACGTCTAGGCGTAAAAACACTATGCAATGCGTTTTGTTTTCGATAAAATACGCCCCTTAATTTTTTAGCGCTAATACCGACATTTGTGAAGCGCAATATTTGTGAGCAGAAATACAATGGCAAAACATTTATTTACTTCTGAATCTGTTTCTGAAGGTCATCCGGATAAAATCGCCGATCAAATCTCTGATGCGGTACTTGATGCAATCCTAGAGCAAGACTCTCAGGCTCGCGTAGCGTGTGAAACTTACGTTAAAACCGGTATGGTTATGGTTGGTGGTGAAATCACTACTAGCGCATGGGTTGATATCGAAGAAATTACACGTAAAACAATTCGTGACATTGGCTACACAAATTCAGACATGGGCTTTGATGCCGATTCATGTGCAATTTTAAACACTATTGGTAAACAGTCTCCAGACATTAACCAAGGTGTTGACCGTACTAGCCCAGAAGAGCAAGGCGCGGGCGATCAAGGCTTAATGTTTGGTTACGCATGTAACGAAACAGAAGTACTAATGCCTGCTCCAATTACTTACTCACACCGTTTAGTACAGCGCCAAGCGCAAGTGCGTAAGAGCGGCGAGCTTAACTGGTTACGTCCAGATGCAAAATCTCAAGTTACTTTTGCATACGAAAACGGCAAACCAGTAGGTATTGATGCTGTTGTACTTTCTACTCAGCACAGCGAAGACATTTCACAAAAAGATTTAGTAGAAGCTGTGATGGAAACAATCATCAAGCCTGTACTTCCTGCAGAACTTATCACAAGCGCAACTAAGTTTTTCATTAACCCAACAGGTCGTTTTGTAATTGGCGGACCAATGGGCGATTGTGGTTTAACTGGTCGTAAAATCATTGTAGATACATACGGTGGTATGGCTCGTCACGGTGGTGGTGCTTTCTCTGGTAAAGATCCATCAAAAGTTGACCGCTCAGCAGCATATGCAGCACGTTACGTTGCTAAAAACATTGTTGCTGCTGGTCTTGCTGACAAGTGTGAGCTACAAGTTTCTTACGCAATAGGTGTTGCAGAACCTACTTCTATCAGCGTTGAAACATTTGGTACAAGCAAGCTAGAAGAAAGCCGTTTAATCGAGCTTATTCGTGAACATTTTGACCTACGCCCTTACGGCTTAATTCAAATGCTTGATTTAGAGCGCCCTATCTACCTTCCTACAGCGGCTTACGGCCACTTTGGTCGTGACGAATTCCCTTGGGAACGTACAGATAAAGCAGACGCACTTCGCGCAGCTGCTGGCCTTTGATTGGCTAAGTAAATATAAAAAAAGCGCCAATTGGCGCTTTTTTTATATGTAAACTAATTGAGCAAAAGCAGCTTTAAAAGCTACTTTTAAATCTATTAATCCATTCCTTTAGTAAGTAACTGCCACGCTGTAGCCATATACTTATTATAAGCTTGCTCTGTTGCTACATCAATTGGTTCAAAAGGCTGCGGCTTAAGTGGTACTAAGTTAATCCGATCCTCTGGTTGAACTTTTTGATACTCATACATTGACGAAAAATCACCACGCCAAAGCTGTTCTGGTTTACGCACAGTTTGAAAACCAAATACAGTACGATCTTTAGGTTGATTTAATAGCGACTGGCCCATGCTATAAAATGTCGTATTTTGCGGTGCTATTAAGTTTAATAATGTAGGTGCAATATCCATATGGCTCGCTAATTGATCGCTCGATACCCAGTTTGGATTTACACCTTTACCATAAATAACAAGCGGTACATGTGTTAGTTCATATAGATCAGGGCGATGATGTAAATAACGGCGACTATAGTGATCACCTGTAATTACAAATAATGCATCTGGGTAGCGCTGCTCCATTTTACGAACAAATTGACCAAGCATTTTATCGGCATACCATAAATGCCCTAATACGTAAGGGTCTAATAAGTCATCATCTAAAGCTTGAATTTCCTTTGGATAGTCAGCAACTGATTTTAAAGGATACCCATACTTATCTAAATCTAAGTTAAATGGCCCGTGATAACTCCCACTCATGATTAAGTTAAAACTTTTTTCATCTGTTTTAGTATCGACTAAATCAAATAACTGACCATCATCAATTCCCCACACACCAGCACTTCCTTTACCTCCAGTGTCTGCAGCCGAAAATACTTTATCAGCTCCTTGTGAAAGCACATATTCGCCTATATTTTGCCATGACAGCAAGCCGCCATAATAAAATCGACTTTGATAACCTAGTTGCTCAAGTTGATTAAATATTGATAACTTACTCGCTGGTTTTTGTGGTCCAATACGGCTCATGTTAACGCCCGAAAACGCTATACCAGACATAAGGCTAGATAGCGAATTCATAGTACTGCTTGCTGCAGGTAATACATTATTCAAATATATACCTTTACTAGCTAAATTACGTAGTTCATTAGTTAAATTGAGCGATGTATATTTTTGCTGTAACGGCCAAGCATCATAACTTTCCATAACAATAAAAAACACTTGTGAAGGTGCCGCTAACATTGGCGCACTGGTTTTTTTCTCAAGCGTCGCTAAAGGGTTATCTATGTCAGGTGCATTTTTTCGTAAGTAAGGATTGTGACCATTTAAACCAAAACTTTGTAAATCATTATAATCTTTAATGGCATATATAAAGCTTCGAAACGGGTTTATTACAAGATTATTTACAAAAGCATCTGTCGTTACTGCTGACCATTTTCGAGAAGCAGGACGAGTTTCAAATGATCCTCTTATTGCACAAACAAATAAAACAATAATCAATGCAACTAAAATCGTACGCTTTAATATATTCGTGGTGAAAAGATGATTGATAGCACTATAGCTTTTCCTATCAACTAGTTTATTTATTTTAAATGCTATCGCTAATAAAATAACTAAACTAAGCAGGCTCCCCCACGGTTTATATTGCTCGATTACAGTTAATGCAATAGCTTGTTGATCGTCATTTAGCCCTTCAAACATAAAAAAGTTAAACTGGCTTCCATATTCAGCAATGTAAGTAATACTCGTTATACATAGTATTGTTGACGTAATGAAAAATATTCGGCTTGTATATATCCGTGCTTTTCTAACCCATTGTCCTAAACGCAGAGGCTGTAAAATACAGTTTAAAATAAAAACAATACTAAAACAGACTCCCGTCGCGGCAGAATCAAATGCTAGACCCGCTTTTAATGTCGCGATTATTGAATCAATATCTAGTTCGGAAGTAATACGATCACTAAAATGAATTAAAAAGAAAATCCGAAAACCCATAAAAAGTAGTACACCAGCAAACCAAAGAGTAGCGATACGTCCGCTTTCTTTTACAAATTCTAGCCAGCGACTAGATGGAAGTGTGTGTGTGTTTAGCAAAATCCTGTACCTAATATATTATACCCCTAGGAAAACAATTTTACTTGTTTAAGCTATTTCAACAAGGAAATAGCTGTAATTACTTGTAATTAAAGAAAAAATTTCACATATAAAATATTCCATTCACATTTAATTGCAAGTAATGGAATATTCTATTGAAATACTAATCAACTTTTTCTATAAGTAATCTTTTGGGAAATAGATACGTTTAACAATTTTATTTTACATAGAGATACATTTATAAAGGGGTTCGGTTTATACTCGCTTCATTATAAAGCTTTAGGGATAGTTAAATGGCCGATAACTTTCGCGTTATATTTGCAGGACTTGCCGATAACGTTGATATAAAAACAGCATGTACAAATTTAGCTGCAAAATTAAAAACGTCAGATGAAAAAGTAGCTCTTTTTTTTAAAGGCAAGCCACTGTTTGCGCCAAGCGATAAAGACAAAGCGTTAAAACAGGCTAAGTTACTAGCGACCTTAGGCATTAAAAGTAAGCTTCAAGCTGTTTCAAACGCTATTCAAAATAGCTCTGCCCCTGCTGCAAACAACCAACGTGATGAACGTATTTTTGATGCTCTCGATTACATCACTAGCAGCTTAATTCGCCTTGAAGAAAAGTTAGACGAGCTAGAGCAACGCCTTCCTGAAGCTCAATTAAAAGCACCAGACGAAAATGTTGACGAATGGCAAGATGACGACCTAATGCTAGATGAGGATTTAGCGCCTCCTAAAAAACGCAGTAACTTACTTTTATATTCATTGATTGCAACTGCCACCATTTTGCTAGTAGTACTGGCTGTTTTTTTAATTTTTCCCGATTTATTCTCTTTTTAAGAATGGCTAATTAATTTAATGAGTAATAAACGCGCAAAAATAAGAGCAGAAATTCGTAACACCCGTAAAAACTTGTCAAATAATCAGCAAATAATTGCTGCGCAATCGCTAAAAATGAATTTTATTCAACATTTAAAAAGCGAAAAAACAACGAATTCAAAGCATATTGCCATTTACTTAAGTAACGATGGGGAGTTAGACACTTCATTGTTAATTAAAGAATTATGGAGTTTAAACCATACCGTTTACCTACCTATAATACACCCATTCAATGGCGCTAATTTACTATTTCAGCGCTATGAGAAAAACTCACCCATGAGAGCAAATCGCTATGGTATCTTGGAGCCTAAGCTGAACTGCTCTCAAATATGCCCATTACCAGTGCTTGATTACCTCCTTATGCCATTAGTTGCATTTGATAAACAAGGTAATCGCCTAGGAATGGGAGGTGGGTTTTACGACCGGACTTTGGCGCGTTTACACGAACAAAATTGGCAAAAACCACAACTAATTGGCCTTGCACATGAATGCCAAAAAGTTGAGGCCCTACCAATCGAGTCGTGGGATGTACCACTTAAAACCATTATCACCCCAGATAAAACATACTGTTGGTAACAATTAAATTTGATTACTAACCGCATATTTCTGACATACATGAGCACAAAGCAATGACACAAGACGAATTAAAAAAAGCAGCTGCTTGGGCAGCACTCGAGTTTGTAAAAGAAAACACCATTGTAGGTGTGGGTACAGGCTCTACTGTTAATCACTTTATTGATGCCCTTGGCTCAGTAAAGGACACTATTGTAGGCGCTGTATCAAGCTCAGAAGCCTCAACCGCGCGCCTACAAGCGTTGGGTATTGAAGTATTTGAGCTTAATAACGTTGCTGCTTTAGATGTATACGTTGACGGCGCTGACGAAATAAACGCTCAAAACGAAATGATTAAAGGCGGCGGCGCAGCACTAACACGTGAAAAAATAGTAGCGGCAGTTGCAAAACAGTTTGTGTGTATTGTTGATGACACAAAACTGGTAGATACATTGGGCGACTTCCCGCTTCCGGTAGAAGTTATTCCAATGGCACGCAGCTACGTTGCACGAGAATTATTAAAGCTTGGTGGTGACCCTGTTTATCGCCAAGGCGTAGTTACCGATAACGGTAACGTGATATTAGATGTATTTAACTTAAAAATTACCAATGCTAAACAACTTGAAGCACAAATAAATTCAATTGTTGGCGTAGTTACCAACGGCCTATTTGCGATGCGAGGTGCTGATAAAGTGATTATCGGTACCAAAAATGGGCCACAAATTAAATAGGATGAGGTTATGAGTAAGGTATCGTTAGCAAAAGACAAAATTAAAATTCTCTTGCTTGAAGGTGTTCACCAAAGCGCTGTTGAAACGCTAAAACGTAACGGTTACAGCAATATCGACTACGTTAAAACATCCTTACCTGAGGACGAGCTTAAAGAGCGCATTAAAGATGTTCACTTTGTAGGACTTCGTTCTCGTACTCATATTAACCAAGCCGTATTAGACTCAGCTGACAAACTAGTTGCTGTTGGGTGTTTTTGTATTGGTACAAACCAAGTTGATTTAGATGCAGCACGCGAACGCGGTATTGCTGTATTTAACGCACCATTTTCTAATACTCGCTCAGTTGCTGAACTTGTACTTGGTGAAATCCTACTTTTATTACGCGGTATTCCAGAGCGTAATGCAGCGGCTCATCGTGGTGGCTGGTTAAAAACAGCAAATGGTTCGTTTGAAGCACGTGGTAAAACTTTAGGTATTATTGGCTACGGTCACATTGGTACTCAGCTAGGTATTATGGCTGAAAATATCGGTATGAACGTTGAATATTACGATATCGAAGATAAGTTATCACTGGGTAATGCAACACAAGTTCACAACCTAACTCAGCTGTTACAACGCTCTGATATTATTAGCTTACATGTACCAGAAACACCGCAAACTAAAAACCTTATTGGTAGCGCAGAACTTGCTGTTATGAAGCAGGGGTCTATTTTGATCAATGCCTCACGCGGAACTGTGGTTGATATTGATGCTCTTGCAGAAGCGCTTACAGAGAAAAAACTAAGTGGTGCAGCAATCGATGTGTTCCCTACTGAGCCAAAATCTAACGATGAAGAATTTGTATCGCCACTGCGCCAATTCGACAATGTTATTTTAACGCCGCACATTGGTGGTTCTACACAAGAAGCACAAGAAAACATTGGTATTGAAGTAGCGGGTAAACTGGCTAAATACTCAGATAATGGCTCAACTATTACTGCGGTTAACTTCCCTGAAGTATCGCTGCCTGAGCTTGCTAATCGTAGCCGTTTATTACACGTACACCACAACCGCCCTGGTGTACTAACGCAAATTAACCAAGCGTTTGCACAGCACGGTATTAATATTGCTGCGCAATACCTACAAACAGACGCATCTATTGGTTATGTAGTTATTGATGTAGATACAGATCAATCTGAAGTAGCACTTAAAGAACTAAGCGCTGTTGAGGGTACAATTAGAGCACGTATTCTGCATTAGTAATTAATCAACTATTCTAATATCAAAAAGGGTCACTTCAAAGTGACCCTTTTTTTGTATTTAGTTTACATGTACTTTCTTAAGTATTTTTTGAATACCGGATCTGTTGCAGCCAACTCTTTTTGCTCAGCCAATATCTCTTTTAAAATAGCGCCTGAGGTAAGCGGGTTTGCAAGTACCACTCTAAATACAACGGTAGGTTGATTGTCGTATTTAGAAGGCGTTAAACGAGTACGTGATACAAATGAGCGACCAGACTCTCGTTGACGCTTTTGCATACTGGCAGTAAAACGGTTCAGTGAAGCAAAAATATCTAACCGAGTTGCAGCATCTGCATCGGCTATTGCTTGTTTAATTTGCTTAGGTACATAACGATACGTTAATAGGCACAACTCAGGTTCTGAGATAAGCTCAAAGTCTTCATCAGCTTTGATTAAGTCAGCAAAGTAATGTGCTTTTTTGATGCTTCGATCAATCAGCATTTCGTAACCTTTACGACCAATAACACGTAAGCAAGCATGTACTAACATTGCCATACCAGGTCGGCTGCCTTCAAGCGTGTGGCTACCTAAGTCTTTTGAACCTTTACGTAATATGTATTCAGCGTGATGCTCTATTGCATCTGTGGCCGCGGGATCTTTAAATAAAACTAAGCCCGCTCCCATTGGTACATACATTTGTTTATGTGCATCGATGGTAATTGAATCTGCTCGCTCAATCCCTTTTAGTAAAGGGCGATGCGTGTTCGATAAAAGGGTCGCTCCTCCCCATGCAGCATCTACATGAAAATGGCAGTTAATGTCTTGTGCTAAGTCGGCCATTTCATCAAGTGGGTCAATATTACCGGTTTCGGTTGTACCCGCTACCCCAATAATCGCCATTACTTTAATGCCTTGCGATTCAAGCTCACGTGCTTTTTCGCGCATAGCTCCTACATTAACTTTATTATTTTCGCAGGTTTTAATACCAATTAAGTTATCGCGACCAATACCGAGTAAATCAACTGATTTACCTAATGAGTAATGTCCGCGTTCTGATATTAATACTGCTAAACCTTTATAGCCGTAATGCAGCATACCGGCAATTAGGCCTTGTGCGCCAATACCTCTAAAATCACCATCGGGTTTTAATAAGCGGTTTCGCGCAATCCAAAGCGCAGTAATATTAGCAACCGTTCCACCTGAGCAAAATGCACCTAATGAGGTTTTAGCACTGTGCATCCATTTAGAATAAAACGAATCTTCTTGCCCATAAGCTAAATGATGCATCATTCCAAGCACTTGACGCTCAAGAGGCGTAAACGCTTTAGACGTTTCTATTTTTACTAGATTTTGATTTAGCCCTACCATCAATTTTGACAGCGGTAATAAAAAATGCGGCAAGGCAGAGGTCATATGACCAATAAAGCTAGGCGCAGCTGTATGCACAGAATGCGCAACAAGTTGCTCCATTATGTCTTGAGCATAAGCAGATACAAACGTTGGATCCTCTGGGATCACTGCCGACTGAAAATCTTTTTCGATCTCATGTAATGGTTTTTCAATTGCCGCTATATTTTCGTTTAAGAAACCTGCTAAATTACTCGAAATTTCAAGCTCGATTTTGCTTAAAGTTGAGTCTGGCGCTTCAGGTACAGTAAATATACGCTTAAGGCTTTCTTTAGAGGCGACGGCACAACGCTTTTGATCCATCTCAATACCTAGTGTGTGTAGCTAAAACACGCGCTTACCCATCAAAAACGCCTATTTTTTAGGACATTTAGAGCAATCGTGTTTCTTTAAAAATTGCGCTAACTTTACTGCAATATAACTAAAATGTCTCGTTTAAACCTATAAAAGCAATCAAAGCGATGACAAAAAAATGATAATTTATTAAAATTTGACTAAACCTAATTATTTATTGGGCATTTACTTATTTTGGGTATAATAAATTTGATAACAAAAAAGGGACACATATGCCAGAAGGAAGAGTCAAAGTTAGTTGGATAGTGGCAGGCTTTAGCTTGTTTTTAATAAGCTTGCTTACCTACGTTTACTACACTTACCAAACTACGCGTGCTGAAATAATGCAGTCGGTTGATAATCGCTTACTTAATGCAGCCACCAGCGTTAAACATATCTTAGGTGAAAATTACCTAAGTGCGGTTAATCAAGGCGACAACATAAGTTTTTCTTACTATCAAAATAAGAGTAAACAGCTCTCTGAGTTCGCTCAAGCACTTGATATTGCTTATGTGTATTCAATGATTTTAAAAGACGGAAAGGTTCTTTTTAGCTCATCAAGCTACACGCAAGACGATCAGAATAATGGCAAAGTAACTCAATTTTTAGATCTCTACCCTGAAGCTACCGATGCCAATATAAGTGCTTTTTATTCAACAGAACCTGTATTTGAAATATCGAGCGATCAGTGGGGCCACTTTAAAACTATTTTTATTCCTTACGTTGACCCTATTAACGGCAATACCTATTTAACGGGTGCCGATATAACTATTTACAATTTAAACGAACAACTTAAAGAAAGTGTGTCGAAAGCTGCTGCAATGGCTAGCTTCTTCTTTTTTATCGCGATACTTGTTGCCGCTATATATATTTATTTACTAAAGCGCTCTTTAGCAACTGACTCTAGTACTGGTTTTTCAAATCATATTGCTCTTGAGTACTTTATCAAAAAAAGTAATGCTCATCACATGCAGTTAGCCGTTATTTGGGTTAATGAAATAGAAGATATAAACAGTTTTTACGGCACAGAAGTGGGCGATAAAGTAATGAAAAACTTACTTATTCACTTTAAACTCAGAAGCTCTGCGCATTGCCATATATACAGACTAGCAACAAATAAAATAGTATTACTCGCGCCTAAAGAAATGAGCAATGACGAATTTACCGATCTCTTAAAAACATATAACTTTAATACCCCAGTGTTAACTGACCCTTTTATCTACATAACCCTATGTGCAGGTATTGCCAGTGGTAATAAATCGCTACTACTTGAAAACGCTCATATAGCGGCGCTGCAAGCTAGCGTAGTTAACTACTCAAAAGCGCTACACGATGTAAAAACGCAATATCAATACAATGTTGAAATGGCTAAAGAGGTACGTGAAGCGTTTGATAACAACCGTATAGTGCCTTACTTTCAACCCATTATTGATACTAATACCAATAAAGTTGTTCAATACGAATGTTTAGCTCGAATGGTAACAGCGCAAGGTGAAGTATTAAAACCTGATGCATTTTTAAATGTTGTTACTCGCTCAAGAATGGACGGCATACTGACCCGTACTATATTTTCACAATGTGTTAGTCGCTTTAGAAAAACAGATATTTGCTGGAGTTTAAATATAACGGCACAAGATATGCTCGACCCTAATTTAAGTGAGTTTATTGCAGACGAACTTAAGCGTTATCCGCATCCTGGTAATATCACACTAGAGCTTTTAGAAACCCAAGCTATTGCTAACTTTTCTGAGGTAAAAGCATTTATTGGAATAGTTAAAACGAAAGGCGTTAAGGTTATTATTGATGACTTTGGTAGTGGTTATTCAAATATATCAAACGTACTTAAGCTGGAAGTAGATGGTATTAAGCTCGATGGCGCACTAATAAAGCAAATAGTGAATGACAAAGACATCTACTTGTTTATTGAACATATAGCCAGTTTTGCTAATCAACTTGGTTTACAATTAATGGCAGAATCCGTAGAAAATGCAACCATAGTAACCGCACTTAAAAAGGCGAATGTGACACTAATGCAAGGCAACTATTTTGCCCACCCAGTGCCACATGTTAATACGGTTACAGAGGAATTAGCACTTTAATTTACTTTAGCAAGGTAAGTTTATAACGAGTCGGTGGCTTTGCTGGCCACTGGCCCAGTATTTACGCTCAAAAGGCGTAATTGCATCGTTTGACTCATAAAGTGTTACATCGCAAGGGTTGCCTGTTAATTCAAGCGCCCGAGCAAACTCCTTAACGTAAATATCCCAATTGCTGCGCACTTCTAATTTTCCACCTAACTTAACGATAAATGGAAAAATAGCTGCGCCATGCCAGCGCCTACGAATATGCTTAGATTTAGGCCACGGGTTTGGATACAACAAATAATGGTGCGTAGGCTGCCAATTAGCAGCAACCGCTAAACGCCAAAAGTCATTTAAGTCTGCTTGCACTAAGATGTACTGACCACTGTCGGTTTGCTTATATTCAACATCGTGCTTATCTAAGCGGTGCGACGATTTATCAATACCGATTACAAGTGCATCAGGATGGCGCTTAGCTAAGTTAGCTGAGCTTTCACCCACGCCACAACACGAGTCTAAAATAAGCGGACCACTAAAGGCTTGTACTTTGGCATTAACCTCGTCAAATGCGGCTTGAGTATGAGCTGCAATTGGCTTTTTAAATTCAGCATCTAAGTGCTTATTTACTATTTCATCAAGCTTTTCGTGAATACCCGCTTGATTAGATACAATACTACGTGAATTTGCATCACTCATTAGTGTCTTAGCCCCACACCTTTTTTGATCAATGTAAGCGCCAATGTAAATAACGCTGTTATAAATACTAAAATAACCCCAAGAGCCACGCTCAAATCAACATCCGACACACCTAAAAAGCCATAACGAAATGCGTTAACCATATAAATTATAGGGTTGATTTGTGATACATTCTGCCAAAACTCAGGCAGCAACGTAATTGAATAAAATACACCGCCTAAGTAAGTTAATGGCGTTAGTATAAAGGTGGGGATAATGCTTATATCGTCAAAACTATTTGCGTAAATTGCATTAATTAAACCACCTAAAGCAAACACAGCTGAGGTTAAAATAACCGTCGCCATAATTACAAAAATATTATGAATTTGGATATCAACAAATAATAACGACACACAGGTCACAATAAAGCCCACCATAATACCGCGTGTCATACCGCCACCCATATAACCTAGAACAATGATGTAGTTAGGTACAGGTGCAACTAAAAGCTCTTCAATACTTTTTTGAAACTTTGTTGAGTAAAAACTAGAGGCTACGTTGGAATAGGAATTAGTAATAACCGACATCATTATAAGGCCAGGTACAATAAACTCCATATAACTAAAGCCGCCCATATCACCAATACGTGAACCAATTAAGTTACCAAAAATAACAAAATATAGGCTCATCGTAATTGCTGGCGGTACTAAAGTTTGCACCCAAATACGTAAAAAACGAATACATTCTTTAATCCATAAACTCTTTAAGGCTACACCATATTTAAACATTTACTCGCCCCGCCCTTGCTCTAGTAATCCTACAAATAACTCTTCTAATCTGTTTGCTTTATTTCGCATACTCAACACAGTATTACCTTGAGCTGTTAATGCACTAAATACAGCATTTAGCCCTTGAGATTTAGCGACTTCCACTTCAACAGTATGATCGTCCGTCATCGTAAATTTATAACCTTCAAGCGTGACAGGGTTTGCTGGCATTTTTAGATCTAAAATAAAGGTTTCTTTATCAAGCTTTGCAAGCAATGCTTTGATGGTCGTGTTTTCAACAATTCGGCCATTATCGATTATGGCGATGTTTTTACACAGTAACTCAGCTTCTTCAAGGTAGTGTGTAGTTAAAATAATAGTAACGCCTTGCTCATTTATTTGACGTAAAAAATCCCACATTGAACGACGAAGTTCTATGTCTACCCCCGCTGTTGGCTCATCAAGTATAAGCAACTTAGGTTCATGCATAAGGGCACGCGCAATCATTAATCGGCGTTTCATACCGCCCGAAAGCGTACGTGCTTGTTTGTCTTTTTTCTCAAGCAAGCCAAGCTGTGCTAAGTACTTATCAGCACGTTTATGGGCTTCGCCACGTGGCACACCATAATAACCGGCTTGGTTAACAAGTATTTGGCTAAGTGTTTCAAATTGGCTAAAATTAAACTCTTGCGGCACGAGCCCTAAATGCGCTTTTGCAGCTTCTAAATCGGTATCAATATCACAACCGAAGACTTCTACTTTGCCTTTTGTTTTATTAACAAGTGACGAAATAACACCAATTGTAGTTGATTTACCGGCTCCATTTGGACCAAGTAATGCGAAAAAGTCGCCCTCTTTAACTTGTAAATCAACGCCTTTAATAGCCTCAACACCATTTTGAGCGACTGAAACACCGTAATTATTCTCCTCAAGCAGGTATTGCAGTTTCACAGCCTGGGTCGGGCTGTCTTCCACGATCAAAATTTCAACTTTTTTTTGTTTAGTATCTTTTTCTATTTTAGTATCTGGCTTTGCTTGTCCCCTCATGAATTTCTTATTTTGTTTGACTGTTATTTTAGCCGTTGTTTTAACTTTTATATTGTTTCCATTTCCCGAACCAACCGCCCGGTTTTTATGTTCAAATAGCATATTTAACTTACCGAAACAATCTGTAAAATTCTCATAATTATTTGTATTTTGAATTAGCTTGTTTAG
>LAZR01001068.1_pt1 | contig 18264 bp, 22 predicted proteins | sample 329461 | NCBI WGS metagenome assembly LAZR01 (sample SAMN03002196, study PRJNA259156) | marine sediment metagenome | biome: sea floor; feature: Hydrothermal impacted sediments; material: marine sediment; isolation source: Loki non-amplified sample from Loki's castle hydrothermal vent sediment ...
GGGACACCCGCTTCGGTCAGGGCTGCGACAAGTGCGGCCGTCAAAACATTAAGCGCGGTCAACGCCACCACGACTGCTCCGGCAATCATTCCGATCGCGATACCCGCGCTTTTCAGATTGTCGTTGATTTCAGCACGAGCAAGGTCGACTTCGCTGCGAACAAGAGAGCTGACATGCGTGAGCGCATCGCTCAGCAGGCTCCCGGTCGATTTATTCGGATCGGTGGTCATAGGTTGTTCCTTTCACGGTTTGAGGCGATCGCAGGAGATTGAACGCCGCCCGTTTGATTGGCTGTGCTGGAGGGAATGCCGGGGGCTGGTCGCGCCATCCGGTTATCGTCCCGGTCACCGTAGTCAGTCCGTGATCCACCAGAGTTGGAGGCCTTGGCAAACCGTGTGGCAGCAAAGCCGATCAAGGCCGCACTTCCCAAAAACACCAGCGGGTTACGCTTTGCAAAGTCTGATACGGCACCGACCATTTCGCCCAAATCTTTGTCGCGCATAGATTCGGATGCATCGGCCAAACCGTCCGCGATTTGGCTGAATGTGCGTTCTTGAGGGGAGCCACGACGCATTTCGTCAGCGGCTGTGCGTAGTGCAGATGACACGTTTTTCACTTCGTCAGCCGCGGCATCTTTGGCTTGACCCGCATAGTTGCTGGCTTCGGTTGCGACGGTGTCGGCGACGTCTCTTGCATGGGCTTTCACCTGCTCAGAAGCAGACCCTGCGGCTTCTTTTGCCTTCTCTGTGATCGGCTTGTCTGCGCCAGTGGCGTCTTTGTTAATATTAGTCATGGTAAATTCCTTGCGTTAAAAGATCAGGTTGATAACCGCGAGTACGACCACAATTAGGCCGATAAGATAGAAGATGCCGTACATTGAAATTCTCCTCGTCTTTTCAAGTTTTCGTTATTGATTGGATAACGCGGCTGACAAACGTTCGTTCCAGACGAAATGGACGAATAAGGTGTATATGTTTCACCTAGCGGTTGGATCACAGCATTGGGCGGCCGCTGAAAGCCACCGTCGATACGTCCCAAAGTGCGTAATATGCTGTCGCCTACCCGCGCCTCGATAGTGCCTTGGCGGCATTCGGCATGACGGGCTGGTGTGATGCAATGTCGCAGCCGTACGGGCGCGACGTTGGCAAGGTATAGACGCAGCCGGCTGGGGCTAAACCGCGAGCGCATTAAACAACTGCAAGGGAATAGACAGTTCGCTCGAAGATACTTGGTAAAGGATGCGGCGGAAATCTAGCCCCTTATACCGGGACGTTCGTACTAAGTAATTCTTGCGCGAACAAGCTCGGTCGTCCAAGGGCGGGGGTCTTCAACCAGCTAGAGTTTAAAAGAACCATTATTCCGGTGTGAAGCGGTTTGAGCGAGCTTTGACTAAATTGCGAGGTTTGGAATATTAACCCAGTTATTAAAGGGGATGAGTAAACTCCGCTTGAGCTCCCCACCGAAGCGACGCGCAAAGTTATGCGCGCCGCGCAATTTTATGTGCTTCCCTACAAAAAAATGTAGGGAAGCGCGTAACGATGCGCGATCCGTACTGAAATCATAGGGTAATTTTTTGACTTCTTGCCAAAAGCTTTGCGGGCAAATTGCGCAAAGCATTGCGCGTTTCGACCAACACATTGCACGAATAGCGACATGCATCTGGCAGTATCTCTTGCACATTCTGTGTAGCATATTTCTTTTTTCCGTTTAACAGAAAACAGCACCATCTTCTAATGTTTTTTCCATGTGCAGTTTTTTCCGCCTCAAAATTTCCCGTGCGTTCTTCCCTAATCCCCCTTCAGACCCAAAGAGGTAAAATTCCGCTGCTTCAGTCTTCTCTTTGCGAGGTTCAGTTTTAACCATGTGTTTAAGATCCAGTATATAAACCGCTGGCCCATATGCCGTTAAGTCAATGAGTAGGCTTGTGTATTCGGTCTGAAGTTCGACGAATTGTCATACTTGCGCGATGATGTCCCTGTCTGGAGCTTTCAGAAGCAGGAGGACGGGCAGCTAAGCATCAAGTCAAATTCATACGATTTCCTCTCGATTTCTGAACGCAAACCAACATCATAAGCACAGGGCGACGGACCGTCTGAAACAGCGCCCACCTACCTTCAAGGTTTTCGCGCGAGCGGATGGTAAGTGGTAAGTCGGATTCTTGGGCTGCGTTTGGGCAGCCCTTCCTACTTCCATACCTGTCTGCACACAGTAATTGTCATCAGCCTCTCGCCTCACCGCTCAACACAAGTAATCGGGCAGGACTGTGTGCCAAGCAACCTTCTTGCGGCGATCTCCTCTAACTGGCGATCTGTTCAGTGGATACATTGGCACTGAAGGTGTAGGCTTATCTCATGATCGACCGTACCATTTCCAGTATGACCCGCTCCGAGCTCGAAGACGAGGTACGGCTTCTGCGCGCTGCCTTTTCTCGACTTGGTGGCAATATCGGTTTGGGGGGCACCCACCAAGCCGACCGACATCGGGATGATGACCCCTTTGAAACTATCGCCCGGCGACGTAATGGAGATTTCGTTGCACTGGAAACGGGAAAAGGGGCTGCTCAAAAGAGGATCTCCCGCAAATTCGTTGGCCGTTTGCCCGCTGACCAACGGCTGAGCCGAGATGCGGCAAACGAGCGCTGAGCAGTGTAGCTATCGCTGCTCCGTATGTTGGACGCACTTAAACATATTCTAAAAGTAAAAAAGACATTAATGCGCTCTGTAACACTGTCTCTTTCCTCAATTCCATTGGTCAACGCCGCATCGAGCTGCGCTTGAGTCATGGTGGGCATACATTCTCCTCTCGGAGCTGCTTTCCTACTCCCATACCGGCCATTTGAGGTACTTGGTGTCGAGGACCGTTGCAGAATATCAAACGCAACCAGATGCGAATACTCCTGCCGCTTCCCAAAAGAGGGCACCGTAGAAGCCGGTACCCTTCTGTGTGGCAATAGCAATGACCTTCATCTTTCGGCTCATGTTTCCTCGCCGTCATCTTCCAGGGGCTCTGTAAAATCATCGAATACGATTTCCCGCTCATAATCACGCAACGCTTGCAAGATCACCGCATTGACGTTGTGATCGAGCCAATCGAGGAAGCCCGTCTTGAAAGCTCCTTGGAGGGTCACCTGGACGCCTGAGTTCGTGCGCTTAAAAGAGCCTACGGGGGCGTCATGTGAAGGAACCCATATCGCCTTCCTGACTGTCGCAGGAAGGCGACCCTTGTAGGTCGCTAACTCGTCAACGCGAGGTTCAATGGCTAAACGGTTATCGCGATCCCGCTCCACCCGAAGTATATCGGTCGTTGTGACTTCGCCGCCGTGCCGCTTTAGAGCTGCCCGCAGCAACTGGACTTCCATTTCGAGTTCTTCGCGGGTCATGTCAGATGTAGAGCGGTCGGTCATAGGGCCATAACCTCATGTAAAGGTTTCTCTCGCGTGGCGAGATCATTATGCTGTCCATCTAAGCTAATATTCCGACGAAGTAACGCCATGGTAAGTAGAAGACCAAATCATGCTGACGCTTATGTCAGAGAGGTGAAGGTCTGGGAAATATTATGAACTGGATGAAACATGAATTCAGCACGGTCTCGTTTGAGGTTCAAATGCTTGAAGTTTGGTTTCTTCATATCTTGCTCGCATCGACTGAACGGGCCTTGAGCCATCCGCTTGCAAGCCGTGCACTATCGGGACCGGCACGATGCGGTACCCTTGTCCGTTCGAGTTTCTCGTAAAGCATGTCAAGCGCGAGACCATCGAAGCAAGCGAAACTTACGGTGTTAAAATCTTCGATTGTTGGGACAGGGCCAAGATCTGCAGCCTCAAGGAGCCGAGATAGCCAACGATGCTCAAATGCGGGTGCGTCCGAGACGAGGATAAGTTCGGAAGCAACTGAGAGAAACTCCTGGGCAACGCGGGAGGCAGGTGCCGCCTTTTCAAGGTCTGCCATAGGTACCTGATGCACCCCTTCGCTTTGGATAGACCAATCAGTAAGATCCCAGTTAGGATGGGGCTGGATCAGTGAAGACCATGTTTGGACCCGATCGGCCTCGACCCATGAAACACCCACTTCAATCGGCCAGCTGGAGCTCGAAAGGCTTGATGCCTCAAAATCCAAGGCTGCGTATTTTTCGATATCTGTGACGATCATTAAATATTGAATCCACACTATTCAAGCTTAGCCTGCGGCTGACGACCAGAGTGAGCAAACGGATAACAGGTGCTACCCACAGCAATATCTAAGTATGCATCAAGCAGGCATAGCGCAACAATGCCCCAGCTGGCAGAATTGACGCGATTATATGGCATCGTGTTCTAAGCTCGAAGCTGCCCAGGAGGTTGGTGCTGAAACCATCAAGGATGTGTGCCCACACGGCTTCCCTGTCAATTTGTTGCCTCGTGAAGCTTGTGATATGGTTCGTACAAGGAGTGCTTCATGACCCTATTTGAAACAATTATTTCTGCTGGAAGCGTCATGATCGCAATTTGCGGTATTTGGTACGTTCGCTATATTGTGCGTACAAGTGGGCGAGACCGACCCCGTAATCCTGAAAGAGTTCGGCGTATGATTGAGAAGGTCAGGCAAGACTGATTATCCGGCCACACCACAGCGCTTCTCTGGTCCATTTAGACAAGCATTGCTGCTATAAAATCTCCAAGCTCCGCTCCAGGTAAACCACCACGGCCTACTAACACCATGAAACAGTCGTTCGGTGCGTAATGCAGCACAGGCTGTAATGCAGCCGGCAGGCAGCACGTTGAACCGGAAATTTACGAGCGTATTATGTGGATTGCTTTGATAGGTGCCGAAAGGTTGTTGGGGTGGCTCTACAGCACGACTTCACTCTTCAAGTTTGAATAGCTAAGTAGAGCCATGGCATTTCTTTATTCAACAAGCCGCGCAAAAAGAGCCGCCGTGTCATCTCAGAAGAGGGAACGTTGAAAATGAAAATATTCTGGTCTTGGCAGAGTGATCGCGATCCGAAACTCCATCATTATTTTGTTCGGGACGCAATAAAGGATGCCTGCAAACTGATTGCGAGCGACCCCGGTTTTGAAGAGGCCGAGCGCCCGGAATTGGACCACGACACAAAGAATGTCGCTGGCACGCCAGACATTACTTCGACGATCTTAGGGAAGATCGCGTCGGCAAATGTGTTCATAGCGGACATGACGCCAGTTGGCATGACGGATCCCACCACGCTGCAACCACACATGTCTCCAATCAAGCGATCCGAGCCCAAGTACCTCCAAAACCCAAACGTGATGTCGGAGTTGGGTTATGCCGAGCGTGCAATTACGCAGGACAGCATCATTCTCGTTGCCAATAGCGCGCATTATCCGGGCGCTTATGCACTGCCTTTTGACTGGCGTCACCGCAGCGGTGCGAAGACCTATATGCTCGCCGATGACGCGACGAAGGAGGAAATCGCGGCCGAGCGAAAGCGCTTTGCGGGTTTGCTGAAGCTCTGCATCCAGCCTATACTCGCGGCTCAAACCCCAATGAAGGCGCCGCAAGCAGTGATCGCCTGGCAGGAGCCGAGCGAGAGTGATCCGACTATTTGGAAGGGTGCAGACGATAAGCTGCGCTTCCGCAATGTCTCGCACGGCGAACCTCAGCGCGAGGTACGGTTGACTGATGGCAAGCGGATATTCGCGCGGATAGCACCGTCGGAATGGTCGTCGCCGCCGCGGAGAGATCTTGAGACCCGAGTCACGAAAATTGGCTTGGTTATCTGTAGCAGAGACGGCGACTGGGGGCTCAACGCCGATGGTGCCTTGTCGGTATGGGGCAGGACCGGTTCGGACCGTAATTCGATGGAGGTTTGGAATGCGACACAATGGTTCCAGAAGACCGGTGAGATATGGGCGGTCAACACAAACAGCTTCACAGAACATCAGGGGCGGACTTTCTTCTCGTTCAAAGTGCCATTCAAGCCATTGGACGTATTCCTTCGTGAAGGTATCGCCGCTATTCGTGAAATGGGCGGCATGGGCCCGATCGGTATAAAGCTTGGCGCAGCAGATATTGGCAACACGGTCCTTCCTGGTGAATTTAACTCCGATTTCGTTGAGGCGGTCGCAAGCGAAGCTGCGGTCGAGCATGAAGCTGATGATTGGACGCAGGCCGAGCGACGGGTGCTTCTGCTTCAATTCTGGAATGAATTGATGGATGTTTATGGCAATCGACCGATGATAATGAGGGAGTTCGAACAGGCCGTCGGCTTTTCAACCTGAAAGCCTACGAGATGTTTTGCTTGCGCGATGATGTCGCAGCGCGGAGATTGCAGGAGCAGCAACACGGTCTGCTATACTCTGGAGGCGGGTTTCGCGAACTTTTTTGAAAGCGCTGAAAAAAGTACTGATGTCGATTCGTAGAAGTTTTGGGCCAAAGCAAAACGGCTGTCCGCTTATCAATCAACACTGATGCAGCTACTGGGGCCTCGACCTTTGAGCTTTCGCTCCATCTGCCACCTCACTCTTTGAAGGCCTGATTAGCCTTTTTTATCACGTCAGCCTCTCGTGAAGGTCCATTGTAAAGCTTTTCCAGCAGCAAATTGATAACACTAATTCCAGCCACCATTTCATTTCGGGTCATGGCGATACGTTCGTGAGCGCCAGCATTTCCTCTCTTCCTTATTGTATGAAGTAACGCCAGCTGCACATCGTTCACATGTCCTTTGCTATAAAGAGCGTCAATCTTCTTTTGAAGACCGCGACCTGCGCACTTTGTATCTGTTACGATGAACTCGACCACCATCCTCAGCGCTACAGTAGCCAATTTGAGTTTGCTACCCGCAAGGGCGTACAGCATTTCTTCGATTAATTCATTCAGATCATTGGGGGTGAAATCGGTATCGAAAGCGAAGTCAGCAGATGATGGTGGGGGAAACTGAATTTCATCCGGGATAGGAAATGTGTTTCCTTCATGATCACAATCATATTGTTCGCTGAAGAAGGCAGCCTTTTCAAAACAAACTTCGTCACAGGCACCACATCGATAAAGAGAGAAATTGGTCCAGCCGTAAATGTGGCCGTGTTGATGATCTTCATCCCATCTGCCCACACACCGTGCTTCCAAAGCATGGATTGTCTGTCGTCGACATTCGTTGCACTGTAATTTCTTACGATCATCAAAGTCGTTAATTCGCTTAAAGCTATCAAACACTCAATTCTCCCAAGCATATGCAGAAAGCTCTCAACCAGCTGATAGGATTAAAGCAGAGGTAAGTTGCCGCTGCAACGATTAGCCGCTTACCGACTTTCGCGCCAAGAAAACGAACAATGACAAATTCATTGAAAAGGTCTCGAAATGGTTGATTGGGGTAGCATACGCGACCCGCCAGCGCTTAGGCGCGTTCCCCATATCGAGTTTTCGTTGGGTTCTTCGTTTCCTGATAAAAAGCAGATCGCTTTCCACCCACCTCGAAATACCGAAGCTCGAATTTGGGCGCTTCGTGCACAACCTGCCTCCAACTGCGGCATCCATATTTTGCAGGTAACTGCTCAGGATACCTTTCCTCAATCCAAGTGCCCGCCTCTTCGATAGATGCCCACCCATCGACAGCAATCGCACCGAGTGCCTCTCGCAAGGGCCCCAGGGCGCCTGCGAAATGCCAATTTACACTGTCAACTGGGGCAACTCCGTTGACAATAAAGTCATGGACTTCCTTAGATTGTAGGGCCTCTGACATCGCCTGCCGCATTCGGTTCATGTCTCCAGTCCATTCCCTAAGGCGTTCGTAATTTTGTCTGATGCGGCTATAGTCCGCGATCAAGGCAGTTTGCGCGCTACGACATCCCTCCGAACTCCAGAGGTCGTGCTGGTCGATGAAGTGGTGAACCAAGTTGTTCCGCAAATGTACCAATTCTTTGAGGTCAGCCTCAGCCTGGGCGAAATCTGCGTCAGGAAGGCTAACTTTCATCTGCATGTCGACCCAAGTGAGGCTGTCAGAAGAGGTGGCCGCCTCTCCTTCGAGGGCTTCGACGTCGCCAGCAACGACATATGATCCAAGGAGGTCGCCAACCAAGGTGCCGAGCGTTTTTCGGGCCGTCCCGTCGATATGCGCAGCCCGAACTTCCTCCAAGGCGTCTGGGGGTCCTGAGAGCCTTTGATGTGCTACGATAGCTTTGATCTGCCGCTCATACTGTTGCAAAAGCAACAGATTTCGACCCAACAATCGTTGAACTTCATGCTGAAGGGGCTGCAGTTCGTGGTTATTTGACGTCGTCATAACGCAATCCGATCTCTATCTCATACGCATCAATCGGATGCCGACCGAATAAGCCCAATCAGAGCCGATGTTTCGAGAAGGTGGCCTCGTGAAGTGGTCCCGACCTCCTTACAGCCGATAGTGGCTACGCCAGCTTTTCGGCATGCGGCCAGTATTGCGCGAGAAGACGTCCCCTGACGGCGCGCAAGATCTGCAACGACCAAGTATTTCGACTGAAATTCGCAAAGATCTTTTATGTCGATCAGCCAAACTTTGAGCGCGCCTCGCTGACTGCGCACCGCTGGTAAAAAGCCCTCCTTGCACCAGTGCGTTACGCACTCATGCTTCCAACTGGTGACCCGGCTGACATCTTGAGCCGTCAGGGCTTCGACGGATGAGCTGGTCAATTGCGAGCGGACATCCGAAGCCAGGAACCGGAATTCGCCGAGCGCCAAGTCGACTTGAGCGTTCACGGGCCGAAGATCGCCATCAAAAATGGATCTATAGGTTTCCAAAAGCGCTGACCGGTCAGTTGTTTTACGAAGAGAGATCTCCCTGAACGACACCGTAATTTGATTTTCGCACGCTCTCAACGTGCTCTGACCGGCAATCTTTTGGACCCTTTCAAGCAAGGTGGTGCGCGAGAACCGTCCATCAATTAGGGGCGATCTATCAGCTCTCGGAGTTTCCTTTACCGCACCGCATTCGACCAAGAGAGCAAACTGCTTCTTAGATACTCCCAGGAGTTCCATAGCGGCCTTCGCGGTCAAAAGATCACTGCGATCCTCCGCGATCTTATGTATTTTCGCAGCGGGGACCACGGTGTGCGTATGGCCAAAGCCAGAACTGTGCTGGTGGCCCACCATCTGACCAGCAGCGACGGCTGCAACAATACGATCGGGTCGGATGCCCAGCGCCCGCGCGGCTTCAGCAGCAGACAGCCACCCATCTCCAGCGCACTCGCTTGCCTTGGCATAAGTCGCCCCCAAGTTCTCGCCGACCACAACTTTAAGTCGCTCTTGCAGTGCAAGGCCGTGGGCACCCTCGAAAGATGAAAGTTGCTGATACCACCTCCCAAGTCGCTGGGCCGCTGTATGACCTTTGGCCGATGACCCCTTCCATCTCTTGGTAATCTCCCGATCGAATGCTTCGGGCCAAGTCATGAGTACTTCGTAAATCGGTGCCATGTATTCGATCGTATCTTCAATTGTTTCTGGCAGACCTTCCTTCCCGTTTTTGCCCGTACGTTTGGGGCGCGTGTGGGAAGAAAGGAACTGAAAAACCCGGTTGATCTCACTGTCTGGCTGGACAGTGTCCGCAATAATGGATGCGACTGGGGAAGGGGCGTTGATGTAAAGTTGAGATACCGCTATTTCGCCGTCGCACGCATCAGCAGCGCTCATGTCCGCAAGAGGGTACCCACAATGGCAAGCAGTGAGGCCTCCGTACTGCGGTGAAAGTGGTTCATGGCAGCGTTCGCATTCATCGAGAAGCCTGGTTTTGTGATCTGGGCATGCAGTAATCATGCAATGCCGCCATGTCTGCTGCCACGGTCTACCTTCTTTGAGACAGGCTGGGCAGAATGGGTCTCGATGCACGCGATGGAAACGCCATTCGAAAAGCGGGTCGTCAGCATTCACTGTCGGCGCCAAGGCTTCGAGTTCTGCCAGCTCAACACTGAGTCTTGCTGCAACCTTGGGGAGTTCCTCAACCAAGGGACGGCCATAACTCCAACCCAGCCAACGATTAAAGTCATTCAGTTGCGTGTAGCCTTGCGAGCGGGCCGCACGGCGGAGATATCCGCTCAGACTTTCTCCCTGATCTGTCGCGGGCAATGTAGAAATCATTTCACGGCAGCCACGTTCTGCGCTCCAAATGTATGAATTGAGGCTGCCCGAACTGGTAGACCAGCATCTTGCATGACGCCGACATATGAGCGCTCAAGTTCACCGTCAGTAGGTGCTTTTGCGTCAAACATGTCCGGCAAGTTGATTTGACGCTGAAGAGTTCTCCGGCCCACACCTGCGAAATCCTCAAGGCTCAACTCATGCTTCTTTTCATGCATAACCATTACATGGCTCAAATACTCCACGACGCGACCGACACGGCCACCACTTGCTCCGTAAAGACGCCGCGCCAGATTACTTTCATCCAGAAGAAGTTTATGACCACTTTCGCAGACGGCCTCAATGAGTGGGAAGATGGCACCCAGGAACCCCTCACGATCATCGGCGTCCGACCACTGATACGGATGGAGCTCGACCGTGCGCATTGCACGATCTCGAAACTGCTCATTGCCATCAATTAAATTCTGAAACTTCGGTAGGCCCGCGAGAACCAAGACAACTCCCGTGGAATCTACGATGGTCTTGAAGTGATCCGTGGCTGCTCGCGCCGAGAGGTTCGCACCGGATTCAGCGCAGTGACTGCATTCATCAAGCACGACAACTTGTCGACCCTGATCCGCAATCGTTGTGAAAACCCGATCGCGGAGCCCATCCACTTTCTCCGTTTTAGAATGGCGGAACCCAAGCGCAGCCAGCATTGCCCTATAAAGATCTTGATCATTCGGTTTTGGAGGGATCGATGCTTTTGCAAAAGTCGAGTTTTGGAGCAGGCAGGACGGCCCTTGGATGTCTTCACCAAGCACTTCACACACATTCTCGATGAGGTCGGTCTTTCCACATCGTGTCGGGCCCAGTAATGGAATTATTCCACCACCGCTTGCGCGTGCAAGACGAATACTCTGGGTAAGTTCCGCGGCAGCTTTCTGAAACCGTGTATGTTCCACAAGCAGACCGTCAAAGGCAGGTGACTTTACCATAGTAGCTATTCCAGCGATTTTCGTGTTGTCATTTTAGCCATCGTTTTTGGCCGAGAGACGGGGATCGACGGGACAGCAGCATTTTCCGCAAAGCTGTCGTCAACTCCGATCTCTTTCAAGGATTTTCGGTGTATCTCCCTATCGCGGTTCGCTGCACGAGCCTTCTCAACCACCTTTCTCCCTGGTGTTGAAGCACCTGCAGGCTTCCGGTGATGCCGGCCAATCAGCGCAGCGAGGACAGCCTTCGCAGTAATCTCATCGCGGGGGTCAGGCTTCATTGCCTTCCGGATTCTTTTCAATTCGTCAGATGAAATCGCGGGCATGTCCGGATCTTTTGCTGGAACGTAGATCGCCTCGTTTGACATCGGATTGATAACGGCGATGACCCTTATGTCTGTCGGGTCAAGCCAAACATCAACTTGGGATACATTTGCCGATTTTTTCAAATATCTCAGCTGCTCAGACGAATACTGGATACCGTTTACTTCAACTCCGTATCGATGAAGCTGCCGAGACACCTTCTTGATATAGAACATGTCCCGCAGGTCTTGAAGCGAGGGAGGTTCGGGGATGAAGTAATCTTGTTCCAACCTCTTCCAGACTTCAATTGGGCTTTCGCGGGTTCGGAATACGGACTGGATGCGTCGTCGAGGCAGTTTTGCGTAGACATCAAAGCGCCATCGTTGAACGTCGCGCACGAAGTCGTCGAACGAAATATACGCCTCAGCCTTCGCCACTTTGGTTCGTTGTTTTGCGGGAATTTCCGAAGTCTGTGTCGCGCCTGGGAATTGCGTCACAAAATCGGAGAATGTTTTGAAAAAACGTTCAATAAACGGCTTCTTCTCTGGATGACCTGGAATAGCCAGTTGGGACTCTATCCCCGTTGACGAGATGAGGCGACGAAGTATTTCACCTTTGTTCTCCGGTCCTTGATCGGCCACGACGGTCAATGGATTGCCATGTGTTTGATGCCGATTTGTGATGCCATTCACTTCGAAAAAGCGGTCCGGCGTTACGGTCATCGCTTCGCGGAGTGTCACTGCAGTGGTTAAACCTGTCGGGCTCTCCAGAGTGATCGTGAGCCCAACAATCAAACCGGTTGCGGCATCAATTGCTGCGGTGACGTTGGGGCGTGCGAGCTCCCCATCTTCACCCACGACTACGAAAATATCTGCACTGGTGCTATCGATTTCGATGCGATCAAATGGTGCTCTGATTGCCTGAAACCGGCCGGCTTGCATTAGACGTTTTCGGCCTTCTTTACTGCCGAGGCGTGCTTTAATGACATCGTCGTGAGGCAAGGACGCTATCAGTGTCTCGACCACTTTGCGCCCATGAGGGGCGGGATCTATTCCTTCTTCAGTACATTGCTTCTTGTACAATCCCTCCGCGAGGTCGCAGAGGCGTTGTATGGTCATGCGATCGGACGTCAGGTAATATTGCTCAAGTAGATCGAAAACGATCTCCTCGAAAATCCGGTCATGGCGATCTGAACGGTTTCCTGACAGGTCGCGTTGGTCGCGTAGAGCTTTTGATCCTTTCCGCATGAATTGGTTACGCCAAAGCTGAACTGTGCGAACCTTGGGAAACTGACGCCGTAAGTTTTGGTGACGGCCCTCCCATTGAAAACGTTCCTCGACTTGCGCGAGCGCGCTGACCCAAGAGTACCCTTCGTTCCGATATGTTGCAGTCAACTCAAGTACATCTCGTCGAAAATCTATTTCGGCTGTCTCCGCATTGGTTCGGATGCGGCTGCCGAATTCGGGTTCCATCGCGTCAGATACGTTACCCATGGATACATGAGTTCTGAAATCGGATGCTGGCAACGCGAGACGGTCACCTGAACCGCTTTCGATCAGTACGCTTGGCTTGCCGGCTTCTCTACCGAGGACCTTGTAGATTTCGTCTTCAAGGCGGAGGTAACGACCGTCGTAGGATTGAAGCAGACTCATAGTGGCAGCACCTCAAGGTGGCTGGTCTCACCATTTCCGAAGCTAATCATGGCCTTTGGCCCAAGCGGAACCGCACTTAGATCGCAATGGAACATTCCGCTCAACAATCCGAGAAATAGCTGACGCTGTGTCATCGAATTCTCAAGCAAAAGTTGCTTAGCCGAAACTGGCTTATCTTCCGGCGTGTGCGAGTGAGACCATTCCAGCAGTTCCTCAGTCGAACTAACCAGCGGCTTGAGCAAGCGGAGATTGCGAACTAAATCTTTAGAAAACAAAGATTCTGTAACCAACACAATTTTGTGGCCAAGGCCGCGGACCGCGACGATTACGTTTTCGAAGTCCTGATGCTTTTCAAGCCAGCGCGTCCCCTTGCCTTCAACAAATATTTGCGTGCCGTCATATAGGGTAAAGCGAAAGTCGGGGGTGTAGAACCAAGGTTTATAACCGCGATCATGATTTTCGGCTCGTGCAACCGATTTCAATTTGTATTCACGCCCCGTATTCAAATCAAACGTCAGTGGCTGGGTTTCGATATTCACTACGCGCGGATCGACCTCACCAGCTATCGCAATGTTCGTCTCCAACATGCTTTCAAGCTGGTTTACCCCAGTGAGTTTTGTGCCTGAGAGCAAATTGACCTTCTTTTGCAGGCCAAGTGCGTGGATAACCCGTGCAGGTGTTGGCTCTTTGTCGTCGAACATAATGTCATCCCCGGAAATCTTGAATCTGACGAAATCAATTTTCCTATCGCAGCAGAAGACGGCGAAACTTTGGCCGAGGACCCGCAAGGGGCATGAATTGTTGAATAAAATTCCGTCTATCGCTAATTTGGAAGCCGTTTTGCTACCTGTAGATGTAAGGCCAGCGCATCAAGGTGGATTCAAATTCAGCCTCACCGACGACCTCAAGAAATGTATATGCAAGAAGGGCGGAGTGCAGACCTTCGCTGCTGGTGAAGCGCCGCAACTTTGCTGAGCGACAAAGCGGACATTCAACAAGCAATTCTCTTCACCAGGATTACTGGAAACGAAGGGTAAAATGCTACTTCCGGTGAGGTCCAAGCTTGTGACGGATCGTGCTGGTACGCACTGAGTTGTAGCACAAATCTTCTGAGCCACAAAATATGGATGAGATAGCCAAATATTCCTTGTGAGGAATAATCACGTCTGTTACGTGTTGGAAAAAGAAAGCAGGTCGGGCATGAGCGATATCAATGGCAAAGTTGTGGAGATCAGGCGCTCTCAGGACAGGGACGCATCGGCTAAGATCGGCGAAGCACTTCAGCAAATGCGCAGGTTCTCTGGCTTGACTCAAGCCGAGATGGCACGCCGTCTCGATGTGGGTCAGGCTTCGGTATCTAAGGTGGAAAAAGGTCGATCAGATGTTCATGTTTCAACTATTCAAAAATATGTCGAAGCATTAGGTGGAAGGCTACAAGTTGGCGCAGCATTTGATGCTGACAGCCCTCTCTCGTTACATGTCCGAGAAGCCTTTGATGTCGAGTCTCTTCATGACGATCAGCTCATCTTTCCAATTTTTACCGAAGAAGAGTTCAAACATCAACGCGACGTCGTCTTGAGTATCCGACCACAGTATTCAAGTAAGATCATGACCGGTCAAAAAACTGTAGAACTGCGGCGGCGGTTTCCGGTGTCCGCTCCCAAAGGTACCATAGCCTACATCTACTCAACCTCACCGGAGCGAGCTATGGTTGGAGTAGTTCAGATTGCGGCAGTCAAGAAGTTGGCAGTCGACGATATTTGGCGGAGCTATTCAAGTGTGGCGTTTATTGATCGGCCAGATTTCGACAAATATTTTGATGGTCTTGAGTACGGTATGGCATTGGAATTTACCAACGTCCGTCCGTTTAGTAAACCAATGCCTTTGACCGATCTGCGAGAACGATTTGGTTTTGAACCTCCCCAGTCGTTCTTGTACGCCAAACATGATTTGAGAAAGGCCCTTCAAGATGAGCCAGCAATCGTATCTCATTGATACGAATATTCTGATCGGGCTCGAAGATAATCATACAGTTGAAGCAGCTTATTCGAGATTCCATGCGCTTGCGTCGACCCACAAAGTCGACATCTATGTGCACGAGGCTGCCAAAGATGATTTCGCCCGTGACAAAAAGTTAAAGCGCCGAGAAATCTCGCTCAGCAAATTCGATAAATATCGCCTGCTGAAAAAGCAGCGGGGCTTGGCTCGGGCTGATCTCGAAGCAAATTTTGGCATACTCAAAAAGGCCAACGATGTTGTAGACGCAACGCTTCTACATACTCTTGAAAAAGGGGCGGCGGATTTTCTCGTCACCCAGGACAAGGGTCTTCATCAACGTGCCCAAAACCGGTCGCCCGATCTGGCGCGACGCGTTCTTTTTATCAACGACGCTACCGAACTGCTCATCCAGACTTATGAGCCGAAAGAGGTACCTATCCGCCATGTCGGCGAAGTGAAAGCTCACGAGATCGATGCAGAAGACAATTTTTTTGATAGCCTTAGGGATGGTTATCCGGAGTTTGACGACTGGTGGCGGGAGAAGTGCATCAAGCAGCACCGTTCGTGCTGGGTAGTTTATGACAATGAGCAATTAGCCGGGCTAATTGTTCGCAAAAATGAAGACGCGATCGATACTGATGCCGTTACTAAGGCCAGCAAAATCTTAAAGATTTGTACCTTCAAAGTGGGGCCGGAGAATCGGGGTGTAAAGCTTGGTGAACTACTACTGAAGCAGGTTCTTTGGTATGCACAGAGCAACAAATACGATCTCGCTTACCTGACCACCTACGAAGATCAGGTCGCACTGATGGAGTTGTTGGAATATTACGGGTTCCGAAATGCCGGTGAAAATTCCAACGGCGAATACATTTACGAACGCGACTTTTCTTGCAATGCGCTTAAACACCAAGCAAATGAAACTGATTTCGATCAGGCGAGGAAGAACTATCCTCGATTTGTGTTCGACACGAACACTCGCGGCTTCGGAATCCCAATCAAGGAGGATTACCACGACACCCTCTATCCGGACCTTTGGCGACCACGACAAGCAGATCTATTCTCAGGTGCGTCGCGCGCCGAGGGCATAACTCGGCCAGGAAATACGATCCGAAAAGTTTATTTGTGTCAGGCGCAATCCAATTTAGGTCCTCCAGGTTCACTCCTGTTTTTTTACAAGGGCGTTTCAAAGGATCCACCTTCTCAAGCCATTACAGCGCTTGGGCTACTGGAAAGTATTACCCTTGCAGGTACCAAGCGAGAGCTGATGCACTTAACGGGCGGCAGGTCAGTATATAGCGAAGTCGAGCTGGAAAAGTGGGAGCAAAAAGTCAAAGAAAAAGGCAGACCGGTCAAGGTCATCAACTACTTGCTCGTTTCATATATTGAGCCCGCGGTTTCGATCGATGAGTTGAAAACAATGGGTGTTATCGCAGGGCATCCTCAACAATCAATCTATCGGCTTTCTCACAAGTTGACCAATGGCCTCATAGAACGAACAGGATTGGAATTTGATGTATGAGCCAATGTGTTGTCGCATTTACGGGGATTTCGGGCGTCGGAAAAACAACATTTCTTAAGAAGTTTGCGGAACAGATGGTTTTTCAGCATATCACTGGTGGCAGCCTCATTGCTGCAGCTAAGAATACCGCTTTGGATGGCCGTGATGACTTGCGCTATTCCAATCTTGATGAGAACCAACGTCTTTTGATCGAGGGCTTCGCACTGACGCGCAATTCATATGCGGAAGTCATAATAATGGATGGGCATGTTGTCATAGATGATGGAAAACGTCTGACGAAGATTCCAAGCGGCGTTTTCAAAGCGCTTGGTGTGACGGCCATGGTTCACCTGGAAGCAGATCCAACGCGCATTGCCGAAAACAGATCTGAAGACACGGCCCGATCACGCCCTAAGTACAGCACAGAGATACTTGGTCAGCAACAAGATACGTCGCGCTGGCACGCCCACACTATCGCAGAGGAACTCCGCATCGGTTTCAACATAGTTACGCACAATGATGTCGCTTACTTGGCCACGCTGCTGGAAGGCACGCCCTCGGATTGAGCAGTCCTCTTTAGAGTTCGCTTGATCCCCAGCCTGATCAGGTAAAATGGCTGCGCAGGTTTTGAGGGTCCGGTTTTGGCAAGCTGCTCTGCGGCGTCTTGAACCTTTGCAGCGTCCGGATCAGGCCGCGAGAGATGGCATCTCAAAACCGACCTCGACTATGGGTACCGCATATATATGGTGAGGCACGCAAGGAGCTTGAAAATGGGGACTATGGGCGAACTGCACGGCAGACTTCACGGCGGGTTATGGCACACCACCCGTCCCGACCGCTTACTGTCCATCGTTCAATCTCGGGCAATCTTAGTGGAGCCGGATATCGGTGATCGAGAAAGGTCAAATACTGCCAATGGGCCGAAAAATTATCCAATTTCCAGAACGATTGGAGGCATAAGCCTATTTGACTTCGATGGGTTCCATCCAGAGAGCCATGAGAAGCAGTTTCCGGTGAGCTCTTGGCATTTCTTTGTCCCATACGTTCGGAGCTGGCAAGGTTCTGTGTGGCTTGAAATCGAACGCGAAGTTGTGAGTGAGCAGTTGGTGTCACCCACTGCTCTACTCCGTAAATGGAAGGAAGAAGGGCTTCACGGTCACAACATCTTGCCTGCATTGGAGGCTGCGCACCTTGGTGACCTACCGATTTCGGCAATCCGCTCTGCATTTTTAACGTGGGATAATGGGCGGGAAGTTCGCGAGTTTAACATACAAGACTTCGACCACGTGCTCTTTAATCAGAAGCTGATAGAATGGCAGGAGGCTGTCGGAAAGTAATCGACAGTGAGCATTCATTTTGGTGGCCGGCGGAGTCATGCCGCTGAGCAAAATAGCCTCCGACCGGTAATTGGCCACATATATAATTGTTCAAATTTGGCTAATGTAGTGACGGTCAATGTTCGCTATGCTTGCTGCGAGTGCAGCATTGATTGGCACTGTCAACGGCAGCTCTGGGCCGAATGCTACACCTGTCATATCCCGAACAGGGGTTTGCGTTAGCCCGCAACCTGTTCTCGACGCACATCGAAATCATAGAGTGCAATATTCGGTCCCCTTGCGCTCACCGTTAACTACTCAGCAAAAATCCACCGTCGGAAAAAACGACACCGAGCACTCAGAGAGTTCGATTTTAAGAAATAACTTCAAAGGGTGACAGCGCAAACTATTGGGCGAATCGCGCAAACCTTTGGGTCGAACGTAAGGTTATGCGCGATCCTACAA
>LAZR01001069.1_pt1 | contig 18263 bp, 28 predicted proteins | sample 329461 | NCBI WGS metagenome assembly LAZR01 (sample SAMN03002196, study PRJNA259156) | marine sediment metagenome | biome: sea floor; feature: Hydrothermal impacted sediments; material: marine sediment; isolation source: Loki non-amplified sample from Loki's castle hydrothermal vent sediment ...
TTCTCTCCGTATATACAGTGTCGTTACCAACAACGACTAAGCGTTTAATACTTGTTTGTGGGTCTATTGATACAACCATTAGGTTTCCGCGAAAATTTTGTTATTTGAAGCTGCAACGACTCTTTTTATAGTCACCATATTGTTTAATCCACTGGGAACAGGGGGAGCAAAAGCGACTTCGGTAGTAAAGGATACTTGAATCGTATCATAATTTCGAGTAATTGAACCAAATGTAACAGTTCCATGCGTAATGTCTAAATTTACTTTCCAAGTGTATTCAGTACTTCCAGATAAAGCAGAATTTACAGGAATAGTAATAGTTCCAGTATAAGTCTGAGGACTTCCTATCACAAAAGTCAAAGTCCCTTGATCAATATCTGGACTTTCTGTAAGAATTCGACTTGTTGTGGAGGTTATAGTTTGACTGGCTCCTGTATACCATCCAATAGGGGGTCCTCCGGGGTCATAGTATTCTTCGACTCTAAGCAAGTAAGTAATTTCAGATAAATTTACAGATATTTCTGTAGCTTCGTCTGATGGAGTTGGTATTGCTGTTGCTCCTAAAATAATACCAAGTCTTGTGTCCCCAATATCTGCCATCAGATCACCGAATTAACTGATATCATAGCCACTACTGGCTGTTCAGTAGCCCCAATCCGAGTACCATTTCCCCACTTATCTAAACCCGGACGTTGACCGATACGTACACGTTTTTCTTGTACATCGACCGGTCGTACATTATTCATATACTCGGAAGTAAGTTCAGGAGCATGTCCGGTAAGACTGCCTTTGAAAATTCCTTTGATTGGCGGGAGTATTTCAGCCATTATGTTCTCCAGAGAAGATTTACTTTCTCACCGGTAGTTCCACCAAAGTATAGAAGATTCGTATTACTTATTGGAAGTCTTAGATATGCTTCACTGTCATTTAAGGCTGGACCGGAAGCAGCAGCAGCAGCAGTTTCACCGATCTTCACTGTCTTGCCAGCATTCTGCCAGATAATAACTTCTCGACACGGCTGATTAGCCCCTTGTGCAGCACTATCTACAAAAGTGAGAATCTCTACACCAAAACCTCCTGATACTATGTCAGAAGGACTTGCATTATCTTGATATTCCATGTTAGTTCCTGTATTTTAGCCAGTAAGATTTACTTCAGTCGGCTGATAGTCGGTAAGTTCCAGATTAGTTGACAGGTAAAATATCTCAACCAACATCTCACCGGCTGTAATCAGACCAAAATCACCGCTTTCACTCAGCGTAAGTTTTACTGAAATGTCGGAAGGTTCGGCCACAAGACCGGCATCAGCAGAGATAAAAGCAGCCTTTACTAAATTACGTGCAACGGCAGATACGGTATGTGTCGTATTGCCGCTGTACTCATCAGCATCACCAGCCGTACCTATACTAAGAACGGGAGTCGTTCCATCAAAAGCTGTTTTGACTGTGACTTTGGAACCAAGAACAAAAGAACCAGCAGGTATCTTCTTGTCCAAATTTAAGGTTCCATCAGCTCCTCCACCGTCCGTGAAGTCTCCCGGCACTACAATCTGAGCGACCTTTCGGATACCCATCCCAACGTGATTCATTTCCAGTTGTTCTGCTACATTCTGAATACTCATTTCTTTTCCTCTCTACTACAATGTTTGTGTTAAATTTCCTGTCCATAAACTGTATAAACTCCACTTGGAATCCAGTAACTACGATAGTCAAAAAGTGACCCATAGTTTAATCCAGTGTCCCGAACTCTTCCGACAGTATCAGGGGCCTCGCCTTTATCCTTCCGTATTAGTGCTTGAATTAGATCAACCGCTTTCTTTGTCTCCACACCTATTTTTTCATCTTCCTGATTCTCGGCCACGGCCAAACAGCACTGAAGGATGGTCTCTGATTCAACCGGTCCACCGATGAAGTAATCAGTAGTTGTTTCCGGTTTGTCCGGTGTCATTACATACGTGCTATTTACTACAGATCGATTCACCGGAGTTGGATAAACGATCATTTCTTTTACTGAACCAACAGCCTTGTCAAATTTTGCTGTTCTTATTGCATAGGAATAAGGGTAACTGGTGAACTCAAGGTTACTTCTATTTCGCATGATAGAACGCTCGGAAACTTGCTGCATTTGATTTCCGTCTGCTACTCCATCATATTCGATCTTTCGGAAGAACCGGTCAAAATCTTTAGGGAGAGGATACTCCCATTTGTTAGGTTCAAAGGTCATCTTCCAAGGCTGTCTTAACCAACTCCATATATAAATCTCTTCATCTTTGGGACTGACCGGCATTAGAAATTTCATGTACCCTCGGTACACAATATCCTTCACTGCTGCCAGATCGGTAGCATCGGTTATATCCGTGCCGAGGTAATCGGCGACTTTAGTATAAATATCGGAGAATGTCCATCTCATATCCATATTAGTATTTCCTCAAATAATTCGACAGGGCGACCCTCCTTGGTCAATCCCTATCGAGGGAGACAGCTATTCTCTGCCCAATCCAAATACTCGTAAAATCAATTCCTCGTAACGTGGCCCACCGAGAGCAATCTGACCCGTAGAAGGATTGTGATCACGGGCAATCAACTTGTCCATAACAGCCTTCAAAATTTTCAATTCGTCCTCATTGATTTTGAAACTATCGTCTTCGCAAGCCCGAATTTCTCTACTCAACATCAGGCCGTCAAAAGACTCAACTCCATCTTTGTAGACGCCCGGTATTCGGAGCATGTCGGCAATTTCCTTCTTGATCGGGAAGGGTTCTTTGCCTGTTTTAAGAACCCGTTTTTCGTCCTCTACTTCCCATCGCTCGAAATCTACCTTGTACTCACTCAGGTCCAAATCATACATTTTCATTTCTGTCCCCTTAAAAAGTTAGAAAAGATAGGAAGGGCCGGTTAAGGCCCCTCCCATTAAAACACACTTCTTTATTACACACCCGAATCCGCTAAAGCAACGAGGTAATAAGTTGTCCCTGCAATATCAACAGGAATCATCTTATCACCAGTAGCAAGAGCCGGAGCATCTCCGGTAGAGGTGTAATCTCCACAATCTCCTGCGTTTCGGATAGCTAACAATCCATCCCAATTGTAAGTACCGGCATGAACATACAAGGCATAAGCTTTGATCGGTGCTCCTGTACTTTCATCAACATAGTACTCCAAAGAAAGACCTGCCACAGAACCGCCACTCAAATCAGGGGCAGTTGCCGATACTTCTGTTTCTACAGAAGCATACATAGCAGAATTCCAGTGACCGGAAGTTACTGCTATCTCAGCACCATCTTTGAAATGCAAGTTTGCACAGAGAGTATGGACAACATTAGATACCAATGCGGCACTTAGATATGATCTATATTTCCACATACCCCATGTCGCATGACCCAGACCGGCAATCTCACCAACTGCATAGAGACCACGCTTCGGTCCACCAGTACCATTAAATAGCAAGTTAATACTATTCACGGTCACTGCCGCAGCAGCATCATCATCTATGATCAGAGGGTCGCCAGTATTGTCCTGTGTAATAAACAAACTTGCATCCAATTTTGCAAGAGTAAGACCACTTACACTGGACAAATCCGTTGTTTCCGCAGCAATAGCAACAGGTCTTGCCTGATTAGCTGCCAGAGGAACAGTAAGCTCCTGAGAAGCACTCTCAACAGCAAGAATAGTTCTGCCTACAGTACATTGTACATCTGCACGGACAGGAACAATAGCCCCATTGGGAATATAAATATCCAACCAGCGGGGTCCTACAAGGCCCGCATAAGAAGAACCCGCAACAACACCAGCAAAAAACTGAATGTTACCAGTATCAGGGTCTTCTACCCGCATGAATTTACCTTCATTCTGGTTGCCTTCTGCCGTAGTAGTAGGACTTGTCTGACAAGCTCTATCACCGCCAGCACCCTTGTCGTAATCAAGGACATTTGCCGTTGCGTCAAACTCATAGCATACCGGCATACCCTCATAAATCGTACTTCCTTCTGTGTAATATACCCGCTTTTTGCGAGCATTTGCATTCGTTCCAAATTGGCTAAACGCCATAATACTTTCCTTTCAAAATACTTTTACATTCACGGCCTTACATAACTCGACCGACATTACTTCTTACGCATGTTGACTAATCAGGAACCCGGCCCGCTGTCTGGTAGTAGCGGTAATCGCCAACGAAACATCAAGGGGCACAGTGAGAATATTGTGAGAACCGTCTCTTGGCGTAGGTTTGCCGAGGGTATAGTCATTCTCTCTCAGAATACGAACCTTGAAGAAATCATGGTTGACACCATAGATCGGGTCAGTACCCATAATTGGGGTGTAACTGGAACTACTATCAAGGAAGCTCACGTAGATAAACGGAACACCCTTGTACAGAATACGACCGAAGTACTTAGCAAGATCGGGACCAACATTGTCGTCCATCTTACGAGCTATTGCTTCGAGGTTTCCGATCACATTATCATTACTGTAATAACGGAACGGTTGAGGTCCAGTCTCTTTGGCAACAGCGGTCGGAAGCATCGTCGGGATAAAGTGGGTCTTCCGTGTAGCTCTACCGAGCAAACTAAGAAGATTATCACCAAACTGTCCCTGATGGTCAGCGTAATACGAAGCCCAACGAGGTTTGTCGGACGCACTGGAACTAATCGTACCAACATTGTACGCAGTACCAGAACCATCATTATACCTACCCTTGTAACCAGTCCAAGCACCGGTTGAGCCGGAAGTACCCAGACTCAGCCAAGAAGCCAGTCCATGAGGATTCTTCTTGTCGGTAGCACTTGCCGGGGAAAGAATCAACTTCACCTGCAAAAGCTCACCAAACTCTCGGTACATGTTCAACTGTTTGCCGGTCAGATACTTGTAAATCCGAACCTTGTTGCCAGTATTCATTGCCAACTCAATACGGTTGTAATCCATATTGGTCGTAGCATGTGCCCAGTCTACCTTGATCTCATGGTCAGTATTGACTGTGTTATGAGTATCCTCTTCCCACAACGAGATCATCTTTGCATTACCCGTATCTGTCAGAGTAATGAAATCCTTGATAGAATCACCACTGTCACGCTCGGCTTTTGCCATCCACGTATTATACAGTTCGTGACTGATATCATTGAAGGTCATCTGCAAAGCTTCCTTACGATATGAAGCCAGCGTAGCGTGACCAACATCTACTGCCTGTTCAATTGTTAAATCTGCACTCATTTAGAACTCCTTGTTCTTAGTCTTTGACACCCGCTTCTGCGAGAGCGTCTCCTACGACCTTCTCCATGAAAGCATCACTGCCCTCTTTAGGTGTCTTTGTTTTCGTCTTAGTTCTGTTGGGACGAGTTGTAATCTGTTTTGAACGGCCTCTTAATTCCTTAGCCACTTTCCTCATGGCGAGGTTCTCACCGTTTTCTCCTCGGTACAAGGTAATAACACTTTCTAACGATTCCTTAAAGGAACCGAATGCCCCTGTAGAATACAACGCATTGGCCTTACCCCACAAGTCTGCTCTTTCTCTAACTGAGCGATGTCGGTCATCAGGCACTCCGTCCACATTCATAGGGAGTTTGTCATACGTACCAAAGATAGGAAAGTCTTTCTCCAACCCATCCAACACTTTATTCATATCACAGAAGTTACTGTAGTGCTCTTCCTTCTCTGCTTTCTCTGCTCTTACTTTCTCGTCTTCTGTCACCGAGTTAAGTGCAGTGGAAAGTTTTCCGACCTGACTGTTGAGACTCTTTACAATAGCAGCCATAGCCGGATTCTCTTTTTCAAGAGCCTCCAACTGCTCATCTGTAACTTGCCCCGTAGTCTCAACCTTCTCGATCTTTTTCTTTGGAGTCTCAGGGTCGTCATCCTCAGATGATTTTTCTGAAATCCCCCGCTCCAGTAATGCTTTGATGTCCTTTACGATATTGGGGTCAAGATCGTTTAGCTTCTGGACCGTCTCAGCATCATACCCAAGTGCGATAATACCTTCATCTTCATCGGCATCATCTCCGGTATCTCCGGTATCATTATCAGTACTGTCATCAGTACTGTCCTTGGTATTATCATCATCCTTGGCGTCATCCTTATTGTCATCGTCCTTGTTGTCATCGTCTAAATCAGTGTAATCAGTATCGTCCTTGTTTTGATCATTCACGGTGTCAATAGCTTTGGATACTGCTGTAGGAACTCCATCAGTCATCCCATCATTTGTGTCGTCGATATTTGGATTGTCTGTGTTTGTATCATCAGTATTGGTGTCATCATTCTTAATCTCTTCGGACATTTTATCTCCCTTTATGCTTTGTTTACTGTCTCTTCTTTAGTCGTCTCGATATCTTTCCACTTGTCCTTCTTGTTTTCCTTTTTGGCTAATTCTCTTTTTCGCAGAATAAATTCATCGCCGTCCGCTTCCAGAATCTCAATACCAATCTCAATCACATCATCAAGATAGTCAATAAGTCCGTCTGTCATCTCCTCAACAAAAGATATCCCACTGGAATCCTCAAGGAAACATGTCATAACTTTTTCACCCATCCGGAATTCCATAGCTAAAGCCCAGACCTCATCATCTGGTCTACGTTTCCTTACAACACTCACCGAAGTGCCGTCCCCCATATCCTTATAAAAATACTGTCCCTTTAAGTTCGTTGTACTCATTTTGTCTCCCTTAACAATAACTGTTACGATCTACCCAATTGCGTTCTCGTAGCCGTTGTTTCTGTTCGGCCCGATTCTTAATAAGCATATCACCATTCTCGTTAAACCGTGCTCCCGGATGAACTCTCTCAGCTTCCCCGCTTGCTATTTGAGAAGGATGTACTCCAAGAGCCGTTGATACCCGTTCTTTGTCTCCATAAGTTTTTGTGGTTCTTGGACAATAATCGTCTACCATTTTTCTACCACATTTACACTTAGGATATTTCTTATCCCGGTAGGCACAAAGATCATCATCCTCTTCTCCACATCTCGGACACATGAAGTTGTATACAGGCATCTTATCTACCCTTCGCTTTTTTCAGTTCAGTGATTTCTCTTCTCAAAGCCTCTACATCAAAGACCAGATATTTCAAGTACACCCTGAGAAAATCTATATTCTCTTGTATTTGATTACGAATCTCTTCTACTGTTGCTTTCTCATTTTTCGCCATCACTTGTTTTGCTGTTGGGTATGACTCATTAGAACTTGCCACATATACAATTCTTGATATCTCCAAAGTCTGTTCACAAAAATGACGTTCATATTGCTTATCTGCCGAATTCACCTTATTATCTCCCTATAACAATGTACTCATAAGTCACCTGTTCGTCTGTGGTTTGGTTATCGACATAAACAGTACCCGATGGTTTGAATACAGCTATCTCTCCTTCAAGTACAACTATTTCAGCATTTTCAGATGATACCCAAGAAGTGTCAATTTCCATATCATTAGTAATTGCTTTTATTACAATCAGATCAATGGTAGAGATATCACCAATATCAAGAGCCTCGGCTGTATTAGCTGCCACCTGTTGTTTGTAAGCATAGTGTGATTTAGTAGGCGTATTGGTAAGAGTAAACCGATCAATGAAGTTTAACTCTTTACCAAGACCAAGAAGTTGAGCAATTATGTTTACCGTTCCGTTTGCCGCCATTACCTGCTCCTTTTTTTAGCCGCTTCTCTTGCGGATTTATCTACCCTCGCCTCAGCTTCCTCGCGGGTAAACCCGGCTTTCACAAGTCCCCGAATAACACTTTCTGTTCTCTTGTTAAACTTGGGTTTCTTCAGAGACTCTTTATCTTTGCTTTTCTTTCGTCTGAATGCCGACAGTTTAGAAGCGTCTTGATATCCTATACCTTTGGGCATTATACTGACTCCTACACATCAATTGTGGTTTTTATTTTCTTTACAATTTTCTTAGTCGCTTTGGATTGGAATGTACTTAATGCAGCATCATGTTTTATTGTTGGTTCTTCTCTGATCAGTTGCACTCCTTCCACTATTTCTTTTATCGCCTTCTTTCGTATCCACATACTGTAGCCCATTAGACCAACAGTTCCAATCATAGATATTACGGCTATAATAGCAGAGTATTTAGTCACTCCTATGATGAGACTGATGACGATAAAACATGCTGCCATAAACTGAAGTCCTTTGGAACTTCCATTTAAGAAGGCAAAGAATCCAGCACCTACTCCGATTATTGATAAGGTAAATAACCAGTTATTACTTTTCAGTGTCTGAAATATCGCCTGTGTTCCAGTGGTAGGTAAGTTAGCAAGTCTACTGCCAGCGGTTCTCGGCTGGAACATAGCACATCCACTAAAGAAAAGAACTACTGATACAAGTAATACCATTATTGCTGATCTCATTTTTGTCTCCTAAAGGGGTTGCCCATTGCGTTCATTTTTCTGTCTACTATTAGCTATTGCAGAGTTTGGATTAGCACCCGTTCTACCATCCTGAACGTCTTTTTGTTTTACTTTCCCTTGTGTTGGCGAATACGGATTCAATCGAGTTTCTGCCGAAGGAACTGCGGTCTCATACCAGTCATCCAATCCTCTCAGTCCCATCATCTTACCTAAGTGTTGCGTTGCTTTCGGTACGTTTACTTGAGCACCCTGTTGAGCAGCAATCTGAGCAGAAGGAAGAATCCACTGTGTCAGCAAACTCATAGTTCTTTGGAATTCTACTGTAGGAGATAGTCTCTGTAAGGAATAGGGTTCGACATTGAACTCATAATCCCAAAACTCCCCGTCTCTTGCAGCCCGGTCAAATACAACAGGTATATCACCAAATCCTTCAATCCTTTTTATTCTTGGAACAGATATTAGTGGGTCACTCCAAAAGTGCCATACCATCTTTCTTGCCACACTTTGAGTAAAGGAATAGGTTTTTTGTGTCATGTCATCGACACTCTTGGAAGCATTAGCAAACTGCATTTGGTCCTGTCCAAGAGTCTCTGCACCGGTTCCCTGTCCCCCTAACAGATACAGGTTGTTGTTCTGCATGGAGAACTGATTTTCCAAGTAATTCGCCCATTTATAATGTTCAGCATCAATTCCCGGCCATGTAACAACATCTACCCCCTGAGTACTGGATACTTTAACTGACCCCTGATCAGGAGCAGAAACAAGTCTTTCTGCATCATCCGCAGCATCACCTTCATATACAAGATTCGATTTCTGTGACTCTGCTTGTCTTCTCATCTTCAGAACAATCGCATTTAATGCCGCATCTAAGTCCATTGAATACCACAGTGGGGGTATAGGAAGGGAAGAGCCGGGGAAGTCCTTGTAAAACAGTTTATCGTATGGCCCGCCTTCGGGCGTTTCAGCATCTATTGTACGCAGGATAGTTGCACTGCTCGGTTCAATAGTAAGTATTATATTTTCATCTGGAATCCAGTAATCTGCAAGTCTGACATATTCTCTAAGAGTTGAAACATGGTCATCAACATGATTTCTCTTTGCTATTCTCTGTGGGTCATTTTCTCTTTGTTCTCCGTGCAGGTTATAAGAAGCTTTGAGTATGTCTGCATGTTTTCGGAATTCCTCCTGTGCGGCCTCTAAAGGCATCTTGTAGTAATTTCCCTCAAACTCGAAACCCTCGAAAGAAATCGCAGACGGGTCTCCAATATAGTCTACCAGATCAACAGGGTCAGAGTAAACCTGTCCTATTGCATGTCTGTGACCAAAAATTTCTACTTCATGTGATTTCATTATGCCGGTTCTCAAGATACCAAGACCAAGCATGGAATCTCTTACTACCGGCCTGAGTGAATTCATTGCAAATTTTATCTCTTCAATCAGATGGTTAAAAGCCAATTCCGTTGTTTTTGCGAAGGGACGATACTCACTCTTTTTGCTTGTTATGAGAAGTCTTGGGTTACTCATCACTAAGTATGGAATTAAAATACTGAGACTTCGGTCCATGAGATTGATAGGATGGCTTTTACTTATACCGTGTTGTCTTGCTGTACCGGAAAAGTAACCGGCTTCTATTGCTTTCAGCATTAGCATTCTATTTACCAAGGCCGGTTCAACTATTTTATACCATGACTTAGAGCCACTGACAAGACGTTGAGGAAAAGAAGCACGTACATTTTTTTCGTGTATGATGGAGGCCATGCTATTCCTTAATATATAAACCTACGGTTACTCTTCCTTGCTGCTTCCAACTTCCTTGTTTTCATCCTGTCTCCGAGAGTATTCCCGCCCTTCTCTTTCTGTCTCTCTATAAATGCCTTTGGTTGATATGATAAAGCCAAGCAACACAAGCCCAAAGCAATAACTCTATCTCCATGTGCTGCACTCGCATTTGAATCGTCATCATTGGATAACTTTGCTGGATGGGGAGTACCGGCATTATTGAACAAGTAAGATTCCATTTCCCTTATAGTTTGTTCACAATGAATCGTCAGATGTTTTGATATAGGATTATCACTGAGTCCCTCTTTGAGAGCTACATCTAAATCCATTAGCAATCTGTACTTTGTTCCGTCCGGTCCTTTTGAACTATGCCAGCCGAGTTTATTTTTTTTCTTTTTACGTTTTACTGTCTCATCTCTACGAACATATAGGAATGGATACTTGTTTTTTACTACTCTTCCTTCAAATACTCCACCAATTCCGTTTGATTCCCATATCAGATAAGTACTCTTTTTAAGTCCACCAGTCCAAAAACATAATGCTACAGCAATGTCTGCAAAATCTTCTGGTGATGTACTCGGACAAATCCACTGACCAACTTCTTCACTCAGGTTGACATCCACAATACTGAGAACACTATTGGATGCTCCACGACCGAGACCAATATCACCACCAATGATAAAACTATGTGTTTGATCGGGTCTACCATTATCTAATTTCCCCCACCACTTTAGTCTTCCTATACCACCCGGAACTACACGCCCCCCTGATACAAGATGATCTCTGCCTCTTTTTATAATAACATCTCCAACAAAATTTGGAGTATATACTGTAGTTTGTTCTATCCTGTGTAATGTTGCATTCGTGAAAACAGAAGAGCCAGAACCTTTTGGTCGTCTGTCAATATTACAGGCAATGTCTCTCGGTCGTCTTTCTCTGCATTTCTTATCATACCAGAGACTTCTCCAGCCCCCTTCATTAAGATCTCCACCGTCAGCAGTAAACTTAATAGCTTCCAGTTTTTCCGACCAAGGTTTGTCTTTATTCTCTCTTCTGAGTTCACTTATCTTGAACCCTTTCATGGGTTCAATGTCATTAAATACTTCTGGACATAGTTCTCTGTAACATTTTATGTCTTTTATCTCAACGACATCATAATCAGGAGAAAGATATAAACCCTTATTCTTATTGGGGTTATCTGTCCAAGGCATTATGATAACCGGTATCTCACCATACTTTTGAGTCAATAGTTGATTATAAGGATGTTCTACTCCGAAAAAGTGAGTACTATTAAAAATAACACAATCTGAGGTATCGTGAATAGAGTCATTGATACTCAGGGCCATGTTGTGGTCTGTGCGGCCCATCTCATCCACAAGCACACCCTTTTGTCTATCCCCTGCTCCAAAACTTTCATTCGTTGCTTCACCACTTATTGCTGCTGAATTATCCAGATTCTGCACCAGCATGTATGTTTTTAGTAAATTAGCTCTCAGCCAATTTGGGAGGGTTGTAAGAGCATAGCATACTTTGTGCATCAAAGACTTATGTAATCCAATCAATTTGCCATTTATTATCTCTACTCCTTTATCGACAAATTCAGCTTTTCTTGAACCAACTAAAAAGTTACTCTCAGGGTCAAGCAGAAAATGTCCGGCAAATGTCTTACATATAATCTCAGTAGCTCCTTCTTTTCGAGACTTGTCGATAACCATACAGTGTTGCGTTAGGATACTGTCGTGAATAGCATCGACTGCAACTTCCTGATGCTTCCACAAAATAAAAGGCCGGTTGCGTTTTCCTGTTGGTCCCTCCGCGTCGTAAACCCACAAAGCAGAGTTGAAAAGTATTTTTATATCCTTCCAACATAAAGCCTTATACACTTTCTGCATCTCTGCATCTTTCGCTATCTTATCGTGGAAATCCATTCTCCATGATATATTCTCAGCGACATTAGAAGGTATTGCCTCAAAGAATCCTTCTGGTGTATCTAAAGATTTAGCAATGGCCGTCAATGTATTTTACCATCCTAAGTACAATATTCCTGTCATCCCTCATAATTCCAAGTGCTTGATTACAAGGTCCACATAGTAAACCTCGCACCCTTCCGGTGGTATGACAGTGATCAACATTAAGAGTCTGTTTCAAATCAGCCTGATATGTATCACAAATAAGACACTTGCCTTTTTGTCCATCAAAGAGAATCTGCCACTCGGCGGAAGAAAGACCATACTCTCTCATAAGTCTGGATTCTTTTTCCTTACGGGTAGTTCTGTACTTTCTTGCAATAGCAGCATCCCTTTTATTACCACCATTTTTCAGCCACTTCTTTCTATCGTCATATCTACACAATTTGCAAACACCAATATGTCCGTCCCGGCATTGCTTGTGTTTAGGGAAGTCATCCAGTGTTTTTGTCTCGCCACACCGACTACACTTTTTCATCAAGTATACTTTCAAGAAATTCATCGTTGACATCGCTGGAAACTTTAATAATGTCAGCACAACGGGGGACCGATATGCTGTCATTATTAAACTCACCATCAATGACATCGACGACTTTACTTTCAATCACTTTTGTTTTTTTGTCCAAAGTGTCCGCAGTCTTAAATGCAGCACCGGCCAATTTTCTAATATCAGCAGATTCAAGATGACCAGTAATACTTACGTTTATTTGCTTCTTGGTCTGTTCTACTTGAATTGATCTTACGTTATGATATTCATTACTCAGGTTAAGCAAAAAGAACATTAGTAAATCTTTATCAGGAGCACGGTGCTTTAGTTTTCTTGTTTCCTTATCAATGACCAATATGTACTCTTCAGAAGCATCAGGATTCTCTTCATCCCAATTATGATTCTTTATTCTTTTGAATACTTGATCTATTTCCTCGAAATCATAACCTATTGCAGACCTCAATCCATTGGCTACAAGATGTGATGTTGCTATTTGTTTTGCGGATGATTTGGAATCAGTTGCACGTTTGAATTCAGAATATCTCTGCTTCCACTTTGATATGGTAGTTGGCTTTACACCAAGAACGTAACCAATATCCCTTTCAGTCATACCGGCAGCTACCATCCTTGATGCCACCTGTACAAAGTCATAATTATACTTAGCCCCTTTTTGGAGTTTCCGTCTTATGGCTTTCCCGGTCGTGGAGTCTGGATTACAGCTATCACTCAAAACAATACCCTATACTAAAAGAAGTTCTTTGCAGTTTTGGTTCTGATTGTTTTCTGCTTGACTCACAAATCTTATGTTGCCGGGTTCATAGTTGCCATCGTTATCTATCCGGTCAATAGTTAATCCTCTTGGGTCTATTTGTAGTTCGTTGACAACATATTTGATAAATTCTTTAGAAGACTTAAAAAGGACTTTTATCCCCCGGCCACCATAGCGGTTGTAATTATGGATTTCGGGATTATTGCATCGCCGCTTCATGCTTGAAAAAACACACCGTAAATATCCCGGAATAGTAGCGTAGCTCTTTTTATCCCTTTTCTTCCTCGATACTTTACTGGCATCGGTCTGAACATACTTCCGTTTATATTCTGCACAGCAGGTCCTGCACCAAAACTTCAGCCCCTCCTTCTTACTGCGATCTTTAGTGAACTCAGACAAAAGTTTCTTGGCCTTACATTTATTGCACCTTTTCATTTTACCAGCAGTGGGGTCTGTATTACAGGAATTTGACAAGGCTCGTCCCTCAAAAAGAAAAATTGCGTCTTGGTGATAAACTTTTGCTGTCTTCGCGTTAGTCTATCACGGCCCTCACTCCAACGGCATATATTGCACCAATCATACAGCCCCCAACCGTCCTCACGGTCCTTAAAGGACTTTTCTGGCTTATTCGTTTCACAATGTTTGCACCATTTCATTATGGTCTCCCTCTATATATTAAGCTGAATGGATGGGTAATTTAGACTCTTTTCAAAATAAAAATAAAATAAATGTAAAATTCAAACAGTTGTTTGAATCCTCAAAATAAAAATAAAAAATTTTAATTCCTTCCCTCTAAACAACTTATGAATAAAAGACAAAATAAAATTTATCATTTTAACCGTCCATTTTGCATAAATTAAAAAGGGACAACACTAAGCGAGCATGGAAGCGAGCGTATCAAAGTGTTCATGGATGAATCCAAAAAGAAGAATACAACGAAGCACGATGCTGAACTTGGTTCTAATTCGCATGGAAAAGGGGAGAGCCGGGACGCTCGATTATACCATGTACCCCACTATATATAAAATATTTTTATTTTGCTGCGAACATTTTCCTCTGCGAACCGTATAGTTAAATGAAAGCTACTTTTTTATCCTTGAAAGGGGATACCATGAGGATCAGTACCAGAGGACCGTTAATTGATTTGGGAGAAGAGTTTCCCAAACTCACAGAAAAACAAAGAGACGCTCTTATCTGTGTACATCCACACCTTGATGGTCTATCCCATAATGAGGCGGCTCAAGAATTAGGTATATCAAGAGCTTCTCTTGAAGACAGATTACAGGGAACCTATAAAAGAGTACTTTGGCTACAAGAAGATATGAAACGAAAGAGAACAGAAGCAGCAAAAGTAAGACGAAGCATACGAAACCCAATACGGCTTGGTGATATGTCGGGGATAGGAAGTGACGGCACTACTGATACATTCTTTGGTGAGAAGATTGTAGGAAAGTTTTAATGAATACCTTTCTTCATAATTATGCAGAAGTATATGATTACTTTAGACGCAGAGACTTCAAGACCTGTTCATTTGATACAGAGACCTCAGACTTGAACTACACAAAGTTACAGATGGTCGGCTGTTCTTTTTGCAATGGAGAAACTACTTGTTACATCAATCTCAATGAGATGAAAAAACCAGACAGGACCAAGACCATTAAATATATTCGTCACATGTTTGCAACTCATATCAAATCGGTGGCTATGCACAATGCTCCCTTCGATCTGAAAGTCTTACACAAGGAAGGTATCTACGATGTGACTGATAATATATTCTGTACGATGACGGCTCACCATCTTATCAATGAGAATTCCAATCATGGTCTAAAAGGACTTGCTGAAAAGTATCTTGGTGTTGTAGCAATTACCTACGAACACGCTTCGACATGTGGATTTGATCATCCTATGTTTCTTGAATATGCTTGTAACGATGCTAAATGGACCTTTGCTTTGATGAAAATATTCAATAAGAAGATATATGGTCTTGGTGTCAGTCGTTTATTCTTTGAAGTTGAGATGCCTTTTCAATTCGTTCTTATGGATATGGAAATAAACGGTGTTCAAGTAAATCGAGATAAGCTGGAGGAACTCAGAATAAAAGCATCTGCCATAAGACTTGAACTTATGCAAAAACTATACAAGATGCTTAACCTTGGTTACTCTCTTCAGGCTGATATGTTTACTGGAGATGTCGAACTGGTAAGCAAACATAAACTCAGCGACAATAACATCCGTAAGGAATTGGAACGTCGAGGTCTCAAATCCCCTTATCTGACCAAAGGCGGCAAGGATGGTAAGAATAAAAAAATGAGTGTTGGCAAAGAGACTATGACTCATCTGGCCGGTGATGAGTTTATAGACGAAGTAGCCAAGTATAAAATTGTTGATAAACTGCTTGGCTCTTTTATCGAACCAATGCCGGGACATCTTGACGATGATGGTCGTGTGCGTTCTTCATATTGGAATATCGGTACTAAGACTGGCCGGTTATCTTGTAGTAAACCCAATATGCAACAGAACCCCAAAGCAAATCCTTTACTTCCATTTGATTACAAAGAGATTTTTGAAGCACCCAAGGGCAAGAAACTTTTGAGTGTAGATTACAAGGGTCAGGAACTTCGTATTCTGGCAATAATCAGCCGGGACCCAACTCTTCTTAATGCTTTTAAGAAGGGATATGATCTTCACCTAATGACAGCTAATCATGTGTTTGAACTCGGCATTAAAGAGGAACAGTTAGCCGAAAGCCATAAAAGTTACAAGGAGTTGAAAAAGAAATATGACCATGAAAGGCACATCGGAAAAAACGGTTATAATTTCCCCATTATTTACGGAACAACAGCGTATGGAATCGCAAAAAGTACTGGAGTATCTGAGGATACTGCACAGATCGGGATCGATAGATTCTTCAATGCTTATCCGGAAGTCCGCAGAGCTATACAACGTTGCTCCACCTTCCTTAATGAAAACTGGCATGTCCGGTCGCTCACAAAAAGAAGACGCAGACTTGACCCCAATGAAAAGAAATCCCATCGTCAGGCTTTTAACTTTCTTATCCAAGGTCTTGCGGCAGACATGATTCGATGTGCTTGCAATAATATGAGAAAAGTAATTAACGAGCATCCTGAGTGGGGATTGAAAATCATTATGATTGTGCATGATGAGATCGTTATGGAGATAAATGAGGGCATGGTTGAGAAGGCGAGGCCGTTCATTGTTGATGTGATGGAAAACGCTATGCCAAAGTTGCCTCTCAAGATGTCGGTCGATATCGGTGTCGGATCTACATATAGTGGAGCAAAATAATGGAAAAATGTGAATGTTGTGATAGGGAATTTCCTTCATTACTTATGTCTGACGTAACAGTATTTCACAGAGAATATTGTGGAAAGATTCTTGTTTGTGATTTTTGCTACCGTGGACCTGTCTGTGCTAAATATCCCAAGGGAGAATATCTAAGAAAAGATAAAGGACTGGCTGGTTTGGTAAGAGAAAGACTGAGAAGTAATTACATGAAAAAATATAATTTGGAGTATGGCAATGCCCACGATTAAACGACAGCACATAAAACTGAAACGCAACAGCATTTGTCCCTGCGAAGAGAATGATAATAGAGAAAAGCCAAAGAAGTACAAGCATTGCTGCCTAAAGAAAATACAAGATCAAGAACAACAAGCTTATATGCTAATACATCACAATGAAAGAATTGAAAAGGTGAAGAAAAATGTTGCAGCAGCTATTCAGCATGACATTGATCATCCTCTTATACTGCCTAACCATCAGATTACTGTGCGGAATGGCGGTAACACTAATATCATTATTCCTTAGAAAGGGTAAGTAATGGAATGGCTGACTAATCTACTAAAGAACCTGAGAGACTGGCTCCCCCGGAAATACTTCCTTGGTCCAGACGAGAGTGGTCTCCGTCTTACTCTCGGTAATCGTGTCAAGACCTTAATGCCGGGATGGTATTACTATTGGCCGGTATTACAGGAGTGCAGAGGGATAAAGGTAAATCCACAGTTAGTAGATTTGCGGCCACAAAGTGCTCTTACCCGCGATCTAAAAGACATAGTGATTAGTGGAGGTATAAAGTATCGGGTATCAGATTGTCGTAAGGCAATGCTTGATGTACACGACTACGACGAAAATATCCGTACACTGGCTCTCGGCATCATCTGTGAATACGTAGGCCACCATAACTTTGAAGACCTGACCAACCTTACTGAGTTAAGAGAAGCTATTCTTTCTGGTGTTCGTGACGAAGCTGCCGGTATGGGCCTAAAGATTATGAAGGTGTATATCACTGACATCGGCAGAACAAAGAATATCCGAATAATGGGTGGCGAGCATACTGTAATAGAGGAACCTGAAAATGAGTAAGAGTGATGCCGGTAAAGGCGACCGTCCCCGGCCATTCAACCGTAAGAAATGGGATAATTGGTGGGACCAATACGAGAAAGGAAAGAAAGATGAGAAAAAGCAAGACGATGTACATGGTAGTGATGAAGCCGGTATTTCCTGAAGGTGTCTTCTATACTTTAGAGAAGGTGGAGGAACTATGCTACACAAAATCAAAATTATGGGCATGGATTGTTTTTATCATACGAGGCTGGAGACTTCCGATAGAACATTCAATTCAAATTATTACATTAAGGCCGGGAGAATGAGCATAACAAAGAAGGCTGACGAGATGCCGGGAATCTACCGGAAGAATTACTTAGCTGTGGTATCTGGTAAGGCCAGTCCCCGGAATGCTGTCAAAGCATTTTGTATTGAATGTATGGGTTACAACCGGGCAGAAGTAACTAACTGTGACACCATTGAATGTCCTCTTAATCTTTATAGACCATATAGAAAGGCCGGTGATAGTGATGAGTGAATTAGTATTCTGTGGAAAATGCAAACATAAAAAATATCTTGAAGCAGC
>LAZR01001070.1_pt1 | contig 18248 bp, 22 predicted proteins | sample 329461 | NCBI WGS metagenome assembly LAZR01 (sample SAMN03002196, study PRJNA259156) | marine sediment metagenome | biome: sea floor; feature: Hydrothermal impacted sediments; material: marine sediment; isolation source: Loki non-amplified sample from Loki's castle hydrothermal vent sediment ...
CAGCAAAAGCAGGTGGCTCTCCGCCGTTTGTCTATCCATGCCCTGGCGTCATCATGGGTGAGACGGCCGCAGTCCGGGAGACGTTGAAGGCCTTGCTGGCGCGACAGGCGAGAGACGGTAAGCGAAAGAGTGAAGATCTCCGTCTATGGAAAGATGATATGACGTACTGGCAACTCTGCATGCAAGAGGGTTCAATAGACCCGGCCATCGACTACGAATGCGAGATGGCGATGGTCTTCGGCAAATGCTATAAGGGCATGTATGAAGTCGAGGGGCGAGAGGTAATCTGCACGGCCACAGGGAGGCGTCCGCACATGCTGCACTTCAATCGATTACGACGGGTTATCGTGAAGGAACGGATGAGGGAGTTGGGCACGGCAGTAGGCTACCGCATCCCGAAGGCCCCGAAATGAAACCGACAAACAGATGCGAACTCATGTATAGCCTCCCAAAGGGGGGCGTCGGCGCTGAGATCGGCGTAGACCAGGCGGTGTTCTCCGAGCATTTGCTGGAATGGACGGATCCACAACTACTATGGTTGGTGGACAGCTGGCAGCAGCAGGGGCAGAGGCATGACGTGCTGCAACTACGGACTCTGCGAAAGACCATGCATCGTATGCGCCTGCATATCGGCAGTGGCCAAGTGCGCGTGCTGGTAGGACCGTCGGTGCGTTGCGCCACCCATGTTCCCAACGGCACCCTGGACTGGCTTTACATTGATGCAGACCACACATATCATGGCTGCAAGGCGAATCTGGATACCTGGTCGAGTCGCGTCAAGAAGGGTGGGCTGATAGCCATCCACGACTACACGTCGCCCATCAAGACGCTCGGTGGTGTGCGTAAGGCTATTGACGAGTTCGTGCGCCAGAAGGGTGTCAGTCTGGCTCGCGTGACTCAGGAAGCGAATGGCACTGCGTGGTTCTGGAAGGAATGGTAGATGCGCGACCTATTTCTCTTCACATCCTCACGTCTCGGTAGCACACGGGTCAAGGGCAAGATTCTGCGACCATTCGCAGGGACTACGCTTCTTGACCTCACGATCAAGAGGATGCGGACCCTGCAGGATGACAGAGTCTTTTCCGGCATCGGCTGGGCGGTGAGCCGCGACGACAAGGAACTGTGGGAGCGGGTTGGCGACAGCGGCATTCCGGTCATCGAACGGCAGCATGTTTCCGCGGTCGGAGCGCCAGAGCCAAAAGTGCTCTACGAATACCTGGCGCGGGTCGATGCGGAGCACGTCATGTGGATCAACGACTCGATGCCGCTGTTTTCGCCTCACACGATTCGCAGGATGTGCAGGGCGTTTCGTGCTGACGACGAGATCAAGTCGATGACCGCCGTACTGAAGCGGCAGGGCTGGTTTTGGCATCCGAGCGGGGTTCCAATCAACAACCTTGACCCAGCGGAGGTCTCGACGCAGCACTGCCCGCCGATCTATGAGACCGTCCACGGTGCGCACATCTTCCCCAAGGCAAACCCACTACACCACAATCGATACTGGAATCTTGAACCCAAGGACCCCGGACTCTACGTGATCCGCAGCGAGATAGAAGCGACAGACATCGACAGTGACGATCAGTTTCTCATCGCCGAGGAAATCTACCGAAGGGTGGTCGGAGATGCCATTTCCGAAGATCGTAGCTGACCTTGGGATCAACCACAACGGTAGTCTGCAGATCGCGAAGACCATGATCGCGATGGCCAAGAACTACGGCGCTGACTACGTGAAGTTCCAGAAGCGTCATCCGACGCTCGTCTACACGCCCGATTATCTGAGTCAGCGGCGCATTGGCCCCTGGGGCAACACTATCGGTGACGAGAAGCGGTCATTGGAGTTTGATCACGACGGCTACGCTGAGATCGATTCATGGTGCAAGCAGCTCGGCATCGAGTGGTTCGCATCTCCCTGGTCAGTGGAGGATGTGGAGTTCCTTGCGCGTTACAACCCACCATTCATGAAGGTCGCCTCGGTCTGCATGGTCCACAAGAAGCTGCTTGATGCCATCAGGGAGACGGGCATCCCCGTCGTGGCGTCCACGGGCCTCGTGCAGCGTCACGAGATCGACGAGGCCGTGGAAGTGCTTGCGAACGACGACAAACTGCACTACCTCTTGCACTGCGTGGGCCTCTATCCTTGCCCCGATGCGAGAATGGGAATGCGCCGGATTGACGCGCTCCGGGAACGCTACGGCGACCGCGCAGCGATAGGCTTCTCGAACCACTCTCCTCGAACGACGTACCTCGTCCAGGCGGCCATCATGGGTGCCGAGATGCTGGAATGCCACATCACTCTCGACAGAAACATGAGTGGCGTGGACCAGGAAGCCAGCATCGGTCCCGCCGGTTTCGAGGAACTGATGACCACACTGAAAGCAATCTGGGCCGGATGGGGCGATGGAGCCATTGCCCCGTGTGACGAAGAGGCGGACAAGGGCGGACATTACCGTTGGTGGAAGGGAAGCAAACAGTGAAAGCCCCGCAGTCGGACTTCGAGGAGATCGCAAAGAGCAAGCAGTTCGACGGAGCAGGGACGGAGACAGCGATTGTGATCGGCGGCGCGCCACATGTGGCCGACATGGATCTGCATCCACTGGCAGGGATCACAAGCATTGCCAGCAACTGTTTCCTCCGGCATCCCTACTTCAAGCCCCACTACCTCATGCTTTCAGACAGGCGTCCATACATCAGGGAGAATGAGGCCGGGAGGCTTGCGCGGCACGCCGAAGACCTGAGAATCCTACTCTCCATCACGATGTTTGATCCCGCAGTCAAGTGCCACGGGAGCCCAATCCAGACCCGCCCGCCCTGGCGCTGGTTCCCGTGGAAGGTGTACGGCTCCGTCAAAGCGCACAACTTCGACACGTTCGGCAAGCCGCTCTGCTCCTGCGCGACAATCGGAGGACCGATGGTCCAGGCCGCGGCCATCATGGGGGCCAAGAGGATTGGCATCGTCGGCATCGATATGTATGCTCCGAAGCAGGGGTCGATGCACTTCTACAAGGAAACGCATCCATACGAGGGGCGCTCGACCGCGACGATCCAGCGGGACGGTACGACCATGGGACCTCCGAAGGCGATGCAGCGGCTCGCGGACATGAAGCGGGAGTTGGAGGCGCGCGGCGTAGAGGTGCTGAACCTCTCGCCGAACAAGGGGACACCATTCGCCAAGGCGTTCGGCAACTACCCGTACGCCAAGTTCGTGAAGGGACTCTGATGATCGATTTCAGCAAGGCCACCATCATTATGTTCGACTTTGATGGAGTTTTCACAGACAACACGAGTTACGTCTTCCCAGCCGGCATCGAGGCCTGCCGAGTCAGTCATGCCGATGGCGCTTCGCTTTCGCGCCTCAAGACGAAAGGCGTTCGCGTCTGCGTTCTGACTTCTCAGGTTAGGTCCTACGTGGACGAACGCTGCGCCAAACTCAGCATCCCTTGCCACAAATGCGCTCCGCATGAGAAGGGCTTCCGTTTTCGGGAGATTACGGAAAGGCTCGGGGATAGCATCTATGTCGGGAACAGTTTCCACGATCTACCCGCCATGGCCTTGGCGACGTGGGGCGTGGCCGTATGCGATTCGGAACCCTGTGTGCTCGCGGCGGCGAAATATCGAACGCTGCATCCCGGCGGGAGCGGCGCCGTCAAAGATGTCTGCGATGCGGTCTATTCGGCTCTTGGCGGCATTGTCGAAGAGGGCACCCTGATAGATGGCATCGTTGAAAACACAATCATGGATGGAGGCTGAGTGGCTAACTACCACGGCCCGAAGCTCGCGGATGTAGTGGCCGAGTTCGCTTACGAGAAGCGACCGAAAGTCGCCGTGCCCTTGTGCCCAATATGCGGCTCAAGCGAACGCCAGCCGTTGCGCACGAAGGACCGCTATGGGTTCCCCCAGCCGACCATTCTCTGCATGAATTGCGGCCTCGTCTATCTCGATCCGGTGCTGACGCAAGGTGGCTACGCGCGACTCTACAAGTCCTACTACCGGCGGCTGGTGAGTGGGTACTGGAAGCGCATGTGGGGCATTCGCAAGATCGTGAAGGACCAGAAGTCATACGGCGACTCTCTTGCGGGCTACATGGAGAAGTATCTCCCGTCACGGCCCCCGCATCTTCGGATGCTTGATGTCGGCGGCTCGGCCGGGATGGTATCCGGCGAGATCATCGACAAGTGCAAGGGACACATCAAGATTGACACCACCATCCTGGACCCCAGCCCCGACGAGTTGGCGCATGCGAGGAAGAAGGGGTTTCGGACCCTGCAGGGCATGATAGAAACCACCGAGGAAGTCAAAGGCCCTTACGATCTCATCCTCCTGTGCCGCACGATAGACCATCTCTACGATCCGCGGGCGGCGCTCGTGCGGATGCGGCAGATGTTGACGAAGAATGGGTTGCTCTACATCGACTACGTGGACTTCGGTCGGTACGCGCGGAAGGGGCGAATCACCCTCGGCGTGCAAATCGACCACATCTGCAACTTCAGCGGCCCGAACTTCTATCCGCTGATGGAGCAAACTGGATTCCGGCAAATGAGTGGTCGCTTCGCATTCGGGCCGGAGATCGGCCATCTCTTTCGGCGTTGCCGCCCAAAGGATGAGGGATTCTCCAAGGCATTCGCAAGGACTATGAGCAAGTTGCTCCCGGAGTGCAGATAATGACAGCCCCGCTGATATGCCCATGCTGCGAAGAGACGATGGTCAAGTCCATCAAGAAGCGGTGCATGGGTGCCCCGTGGCACCGCTGCGTTCAGTGCGGCCATTGGACCCTGGACCTTCCCGAGAAGAAGAACCGTGGGTTTCACCGGACCTTCCACGATCAGATGCCATTGGGCACCGACATGAGAGTTCCGGCGAGACGCGCGGCAGACATTCTCGGGTTGGCGAAGCGGAAGGCGTCCGTCCTCGATGTGGGGTGCGGCGACGGGTTGTTCCTGTCAATGCTGCCCGACAACTTCGAGTGCACCGGGGTCGACGTGGACGAAACCATGAAGGCGAAGTGGGAATACCCCGGAGTCAGCTTCCTGCAGCGCGACTTCATGGAGAAGACATTCAGCGGTAGCTGGGGCGTCGTAACCGCCTTCCATGTGATGGAGCACCTGAAAGACCTTCGGGCGGGCATGAAGCGTCTCATCAAACTGACGCGGCCGAATGGCGCAATAGTCGTCGAGGTTCCCGTGGACCGTCATCGGAGTATCGCCTCCTTCAATGGCCATATTCAGGAGTTCAGCCCCAATTCGGTAGCGCACATGCTGTACTCGTTTCGTGAGGTGCTGCAATACCAGGCAGTGGAAGCGGGCCTGCTGTTTCCCGCTGTCAAGTTCAAGGCGAAGAAGAAAGGCGATCCTTCCGTTGCCCTGGGCTGGTTACAAGGGCGATGCGAGCGGGGCGGCAAGGCAAGGTTCCGGGGCCGGCGCCGTGGTGATGGGAATCTCGAATGAAGCCACGAGGAACCATCAAGGCAACTTGCGCGTGTTGCGAGGCCAGCCCCATGCAGACGCTCGGCGTGAAATGCCTTGGCGGCGAATGGCTGCGATGCGGCCGCTGCCATCACGCTCAGCTCAACGGCAGCGAAAAGGCCATCGGGCAGTGGCACCAGACGTTCGACACGAAGCGCTGGTGGAAACCACTGTACGATGACATCCGAGAGAAGCGCCTTGATATGTTGGGGGAACTGGTCCCGCGTGCAGGAAGTGTGCTGGATATTGGCTGTGGGCGAGGAGCGCTGCTCAGGGCGCTGACATGGATTTCAAGAAGGGTGGGCATTGATCCTGATGCTACCGCAACATCCTACTGGAGTCAGACTGAGGATGTAGAATACATTCAGATGGGACTTTCCGAGTATGCTGCCAAGGCCCAGCAATCCGATGTGGTTATGGCGTGGCATGTATTCGAGCATGTCTGCGACATCCGAGCGGCTCTGAGACAAGCTCTGAAACTGACCGCACCGGGAGGCCATCTCATCGGGGAAGTCCCAATCGGTATACGCTTGCGCGTGAAGAACTACGATGGACACGTGCACCGGTTTTCACCGGCAAGTGTGCTGCATTGGCTTGCGGTGCACGGGGCAACTCTCGTGCGCGGGGGTTCCGGGACGCTGGAGCCTTCTTTCATGTTCGTCTTGCAGAAAGACTGAAAGGGATACTCTGTGAAAGCTCCGAAGCCCGACTGCTCGATCCTGATCGCCACCCACGACCGCGTGGACATGCTCCGGCATGCGCTCCGCTCCGCGATGGCGCAGACCTACCAGAACATCGAGATCGTGGTGTATGACGACGCCTCAACGGATGCCACGGAGTTCCAGGTCCTTTCGCTTCTCGGTACTGACCGGCGCATCCGCTATTACCGCGCCCCGCAGAACCATGGCGTGGGGAACGCGCGCGCAGAACTGCTGGAGTTGGCCAGGGCCCCCTACGCCTGCTGGCTCGACTCGGACGACCTGTGCAACATCCACCGCGTGGAGATCCAGCTCGCGGTGATGAAGAAGTACAAGCCGTCATTTGTCCGGACAGGGCGCACTGTATTCGGCAGCGCGAGACGAGCGGAAGCAGGGGTCTGGTGCGAGACACCGCAACGCTTGCACAACCTGATGAAGTCTCGGGCGAGCATGGTCAGCCCGTCGCTCATGTTCGATGTGAAGAAGGCCATCGAGATCGGTTATGATCGAGTGCTGCGGTGCGGAAGCGACGTTGTGTGGGAAATGAAGGCTACGCTCGCACACGGTCGAGGACTGCTGATCCCGATGACGTTGTACCATTATGGGCGAGGCCACAGAACCCGAGTGACGAAGATGGTGAAAGCGGCGAAAACCGCGCCGATCTTCGAGAAGAGTCTGGTGCGGAAGAACGCGCTCTGCGAGGAACTGGAGCGGGAACTCCAGAGGGCCGGCATCCCGCGCTGGCCGAGGATTCTGTCGAACGATGAGATGGACGCGGTGCTCATTGATCTGAAGACTCCCGAGAAGACAGGAGGCTGACATCGTGGACCCGCGACTGCATGTACTTGTGACAGGCGGAGCCGGCTTCATCGGCTCGCATCTCGTCGAAACGCTTGTTGGAAGCGGCCACGCCGTTACGGTAGTGGACGATCTCAGCCGGGGCCACCTGCGGAATCTCACTGAAGTGAAGGGTGACATCCGGTTCATCGAAGGCGACGTGTGCGACGCGGGAATGCTCTTGAAGGCTTGCCAGCACCAGGACGCCGTAGTTCACCTGGCGGCGTTTTCGGGCGTGCCCTATTCGGTGGCGCACCCCGTGGAGTCCTTCGACCGGGGACCCCGTGCGACACTATGCGTCTTGGAAGCAGCCCGCGTTGCGAAGGTCGAGAGATTCCTGTATGCCTCGTCCTCTTCGGTCTACGGCGGGGAAGGGCCATACCCGCAAGAGGAAGGGTCTGCCTTGAACCCCACCAGCCACTACGCTCTTGGCAAGGTGATGGGCGAACGTTACGTCCGCTTCTACCGCCAGCAACACGGGCTTCAGACTACGAGCCTTCGGTACTTCAACGTCTACGGCCCCAGGCAGCGTTGCGCGCAGCACGGACCCGCGCTCGTACCCGCGGTAATGGAAGCCATGGAGGCCGACCATCTTGTCACGGTTGACGGCGATGGCATGCAATCGAGGGACTGGACATACGTCGGGAATGTCGCCGCATTGACGGAAGAGGTATTGTGGGCCGACTCGCCCCCTATGGTGGTCAACGTCGCATCGGGCAAGACACACTCAGTTCTTGAGGTGCTCGGCCATCTAGGGTGCACGGATTACAACCTGACGGGGACGCCACGGCCGGGGGATGTGCGAAAGACACAGGGGTCTCCCCTGCTCCTGGAATCCGTAGTGGGCCACAAGTTGGACATGGTGCCCTTGGCTTCAGGGCTGCAGGTCACGAAAGAGTGCTGGTTGAATAGATGAAAGGCCCACTCGTCTCAATCCTGATTCCGACCTTCAACCGCGCAGCGTATGTCCTCCGCGCGATCAGGTCGGCCCAGGCGCAGACCTACCAGAACATCGAGATCATCGTCTACGACGACGGCTCAATAGATGACACATCGAAGATGCTTCGCCAGCACAGGGGGATCACCGTCCATCGCCGCAAGACGAACCGTGGGGTTGGGAACGCCCGCAACCGGCTTATCGCAATGGCCCGCGGAGAGTATAGCTGCTGGCTGGATTCGGATGACCTCGCCAACCGCTGGCGCGTGCAGTTACTCTTGCGGACGATCCAGAAATACGATGTCCCATTCGTGAGGAGCGCGATAACGATCTTCTCAGGCGGAAAGATGCCTGACGTGTGGGAAGAGAAGCCGTACTACGCCCCACGCAGACAGTTCTCGTGCGCGACGATCATGTTTCGGACGAACCTGGCGCGGCAGGTGCCCTACCGGACCGACCTCTTGCTCGGCGAAGATGCCTTGTGGGAGAAAGATTTCATCCTGAAGCACGATACGGGAGTCATGGTGCCCTTGACCCTCTACCACGTCGGCAGGGGCAAGGGCCTGAAGCGATTGTCTCAGGCGAACAGGCACGGCCAAGCGGAAGAGTTCTCGCGGAGTCTGCGGGCGCGCGACAAGGCGATCCTGAAGACCATTGCGGCGATCAGGGCAACAGGGAAAGACCATCGCCGGTTCCTGCAGCGCGTGCCGCAGGAACTATGCGAGAAATGGGTGGGAGAACTATGAGACGCCCAAAGCCCGCCCAAGTCCGTCCGATGAAGTCGCTCTACCGCAAGCATCGCGGCAAACTCATCTTCGTGCTCGGCAACTCTGCTTCCCTGGACGGTCTCAACATGGAACTCCTCAAGCCCCATGTCACCATCGGGGTCAACCGCATTCTCCGCACGTTCACGCCGACCTATCTGTTCGTTGTGGACCGCTCAGTCATCAAGGACGAGCACGAGCGGATGCTCGCCTCGAAGTGCGAGAAGGTGATATTTCGCCTGGCGATGGACGAAAGGCACCGCCTTCTGTACCCCGGCCCTTACATAGAGATCGAGAAAATGACGAACGCCGGGGGGCCGACGACACTGAAAGGCCCGATCCACATCTGCCGGGGCGGGAACTCCGGGTACGAAGCCTGCCATCTGGCCTATCGGATGGGCGCTTCCTGCATCGTTCTCGCGGGCATGGACCTGTACTGGCCGAAGAAGGGAAAGAGCCATTTCTTCGGTCACGGCCGCGCGGCGGGCTGCTCGCTTCACAAACCGGCAGAGAAAGTTGAGGACTTCCGCGAGATGAAGCGCCTCTACCGGAAGCAGGGCGTCGAGATGGTTTCCGTTTCGCCGTGGAGGACCTATTTCCGCAACGTCATGGAGTACACCACGCTGGAAAAACTTGTCAAAATCTTCGCGTAAACCTTCACAAATCGGGGTCCCCAGACGATTGGCTATGTAGAAGCCGTAACATCGGGTTCTCCTGGGGATGAGAAATGCCTGCCGCTGCCGTGGACCCTGTGGGTCGTGCGATTGACGACGAGGCCCAGAAGGCCTACGACGCCAAGTTGCACACCCCGGAGCAGAACCTTGCGGACAACCCGGCGCTCGTCAAGCGGGCAGTCGAGCAGGTGGGTTCCTTCATCCGCGACACCGAGAGCGCACGAACACTCCTCGATGATAAGATGGCGGTCCTCTACAACCTCTGGAACGGTGATCCTTTCTCGCGGTACTTCCCGAGTTCCAGCAGCGTGCACGTCCCGGAGCCTTTCAAGGCGGTCGAGAGTTTCGTCACCCGCATGGTCTCCATCCTGATCGGCAAACCGAACTGGTTCCGTGTAGTCGGCGTTGATGGTTCGGGCAAGAAGAACGCGAAGGTCATCAAGGAGTTGATAGAGACCGAACTCCGAACCGACGGCTTCAACAGCAAAATCGCGCGGTTCATGCGCAGCACGGCGATCTACGGATGGTGCCCTGGGAAAGTCCGGTGGAAGTTCCGTCGGCGCAAGGTGAAGTACAACAGGCTCATCGAGGAACCGGCCACCGAAAAGGGCACTCGGACCGGAACAAAGGTCCGTTACGAGCAGGCCGAAGAGACCATCAATCTCGACGGGCCGACCGTTGACTACACGGACGTCTACGATTTCTTCACGGACCTGCGTTACCACGACCACCAGGAGGGGCCGGGCGTCGTTTTCCGCCATGAGGTGCCCGAATCTGAACTGCTCGAAATGGGCGAGCGGGGCATCTACATGCACACGGATGCCCTTATCAAGGGCGACAAGTCGGGCGGCAGTGCCGCCTTCAGCGCCGGCAGTTCGACCATGCCCTACAACACGACGAGTTTCCGCGAGATGCGAGACGGGGCCGATGGACTCGGGTATGAGCTCGGCCCCGGCCGCCAGAGGACAACGGCGCGCATCTACGAACTCTACGAGTTCTGGGGCCGCTTCGACGCGAGCGAGGATGACAAGGACTGGAAGCCCGAGGACGAGTATGTAATCACGATGGCCCGCAAGATGGCCCAGGGCGAGCAGAACAAGGGATGGACCTGCCTCAGAATCGCCAAGAACCCGTGGTGGCACGGCAGGCGCCCGGCCATCGTCGCCCACTACATACGGAGATCTCATGCCTTCCAGTCGGTCGGAGTGATCGAACCGATTGTGCGCCTTTGCGCCGAACTCGACGATTCGCGGAACATGGGTCTAGCCGCACGTGCTCTGGCCACGAAGCCGGTCTTTGAGGCGGGCGACGGCGCCGACATCCACTCGAATCAGCTGGTGCTCAATCCGGGTGACATAATCCGTACTCGTGAGGTGGGCTCGATCAAGCCGTTGCACGTGCCTGACCGCTCAGACGTGGCGTGGAAGGCCGAGGCGGTCATCAAGGCGGACATCCAGGAAACCACCGCGATGCCGAAACTCTTCTCGGGCGTGGCCGAGGGCAAAGAGACCGCGACCGCCACGGTCGGGCGAACGCGCGAAGCCAACAAGCGGATCGCGGAAGTGGCGCGGAACGTCGCCGAGCACTTCCTGATTCCGATGCTGGAGATGTTCCACTCGATGAACCAGCAGATGATTACCGAGGAGCGCATGATCGAAATCCTCGGTGAGGACGGCCTTGTCGCCGACATCCGCAAGACGGGACCGGCCGAGATCGCGGGCCGGGTCCACTTCGAGGTGGAGGTGCTGCCGCAGATCGAACTGGCAGGCATCGACGCGCAGATGCGGACCGGATTCCTCAATGCAGCGGCGCCATACATTCAGATGGACCCCGGCATGCTCAACGTGGAGATGATGCTTCGCAAGACTTACGAGGCGCAGTTCGGAGTCGGCGACTCGGAGGAGATGTTCCCGAGGACTTCGGCCCCGAAGTACATGCGGAACGTGTACGAGGAGCATGTTTTGATGTCGCACGGCCACGTCTTGAAGCCCCAAGACGGGGAGAAGTATTTCATCCACATGCAGGGGCACATGACCTTCATCCGGACCCGAGCTTACGCGGCATGGGACGAGGATTCCAAGCGGCGTATGCGCGCACACGTGGAGAACACTCGCATCGCGGCGCAGACGGAGATGGAACAGACGGTGCTGCCCCAAGGTCCGCCCGGCATGGGACCTGTGGCACCCCAAGGAGCGCCGGGGGCGGCAGGACCGGCCCAGCCTGCTCGTCCCCGTGCAGCCGGGGGCGCACCGCCTCCTGCAAGACGACCGATGCCGCGGGCCGGAGCAAGTCGCGCCGGGACGCCGGAAGGGATCATACGCGGGAACGCAGCCTCGAATGAGCCGAGAGTGCGCGCCGGGATGGGGGCCTGATGTTCATCGATGAGGTGGCCGCGAAGATACAGGCAACTGAGCGGCATGTCCAAGAGTTGGAGGCCAGCAAGCGGATGTCGCTTGCGATCAAGGATATCTCGTCAACCCGGCAGTGGGAGCCGCTGCAGGCATTGCTCGAGGAGAAGCGACAACTCGCGATGCTGAGGATGTGCGGCATGAATGTAGACGACAGGACGCGAGGAGACTTGGCGGCGGAGGTTCGCGTTCTAGGCTGGCTGGCCGAACAACCTCTGGCGGCCGCACGCGACGTACCGGCGATGGAACAGCAGATCAAGATGTGCCGTGAGGAGATCAATGCGTTGTCTCGGCGCGTGCCACAGAAGCGCCCTCAATGAAAGGGGTACGTGATGGCCGATGGCAAGACGGGAACGGGGGCCGCTGTCAATATTGACAACGGCCGGGAGGGCCGTCCGGGGGACCGGGGGGACGCGAAGATGCGTTCCGCGGTCGCGGGTGTCTCCAGTGGAGGCAGCCCGGACATGCCCACAAAGCTCAAGAGCGAGTGCTCTGAGGGCTACGAACCCTGTCCGCCGGTCGAGTGGGCCGGCAAGGTGAACAGATAAGGAAAGGAGGACATCATCCCAGACACCATCCAAGGCGCTGTGGATGCCCTGAAGACGGAGGTGGGTGTCCCAGACGTAAAAGCAACGCCGGGTTCGTCACCTGTCGTCAGCGCACAGGTCAACCTCCAAAGGCAACCAGTCAGGCCGACTCCGGCTCAGCAAGCCGACAGGGTGTTGGCTCTCGCCAACGCTGCACCCCAGGAGCCCGCTGCGGCCCCCGAGCCTGCACAGCCAAAGACGGAAGAGATCCTTGCGGCCAAGGACAAGGCGATCAAGGACCAACAGGCACGCATTGCCGCATTCGAGGAGGCATCGACGCAGATGTCCGCTCGCATTGAGGCATTGGAGAAGCCGGCAACGGCTCCCCCGGAACCCCAGCTGCCTGAAGGTTTCGACGCGATGGCCCCGCACGAGAAGACGAAGGCCATGATCAGGCTTGAAGCGGACAAGCTCATGCGCGAGCGATTCCGCGTAGAGAGGGAAGAGACCGGCAAGAAGCTGGGCGTGATCACTTCCCAACTCGAACAGGCGACGCAGGTCAGCCGGAAGCTTCAGGCGGCGGAGGACGAGCGTGAACTGCGGAAAGACTACCCGCAGTTGGACCTTGAGAAGCACAAGGCCAACATCCAGCGCCAGCGGGCAGATTTGCCCGACCTTTCTCTTCTGCAGGCTGTGCGACTCGTCGTGGACCCCAGCGAGTTGGTTCCTCCTCCCGCGGTGCCGCCGACCACTCTCGCGTCCCTCCCATCAGGGGCGGCCGCAATGGGTGGCAGCCGTCAGGCACCGCACACTGTCCAGCCTCAGGGTCCGTCGCGCGAGGAACTGTTGCTGGCAGTGGGGACGTACCGCTCCCAGGGTCGTAGTGTCGAGGCGAACGGTCTCATCGACGCGCTGATCAAGAGGTCGGTCCCGGCTCCCAAGGACTTGAGAGGGTAGGGACATGGCGGGAATCATCGACAGTCAAGTCACGCTTTCCTCGTGGGACGTGGGCCAAGGGTCCACGATCGCGGGGAACCGTGAAGACCTGTTGGACCTGATTACCGTGATTTCGCCGACTGAGACGCCGCTCTTCTCCGGGCTTCGCAAGACGGTCGCCCGCGGGATACGTCACGAGTGGCTCATCGACGCGCTGGCGAGTTTCGGGAATCCGGAGAACGGCGTGGCCGACGTTTCGGTCACCCCGGAGTCGTTCGACGCAACGTTCACCACGCCCGCGATTCGCAAGCGGCTGGGGAACCTGACGCACATCTTGCGGGAGACGGTGGACGTGTCGGACTCGCAGCGGGCGGTCAACACCGCCGGGATCGCTGACGAGTACGTCTACCAGCTTCGCAAGCGGCTCATGGAGCTCGCGCGCAAGGTCGAGTTCGCCGTCGTGCACTCGGAGCTCAACTCCCAGGCACAGGTGGGGAACATCGGCGGGACGCCTGCCGTCGGCCGGATGATGGAAGGTGTGCTCGCGTTTCTGGAGCCGGACCCGTCGGACGTGACCGCGGACTACCTCGACGGCACAGAGGAAGGCACGATCACCGAAGCGGGCTCTCCCATCGCACGCCTCACGGAGACCCTCTTCAACGATCACGCGGCCAGGGCATGGGACAAGGGTGCACTGTTCAAGACAGTGTACTGCAACCACGTCCAGAAGCGCGAGATTTCGGGGTTCGCCGCCAACGTGACCCGGAACCTCGACGCGAGGGGTCGTCGTCAGGTGTCGAACATCGACATCTACGAGGGCGACTTCGGCATGCAGGCGGTCATCCTGCATCGCTACATGCCCCTGCGGCAGGTGCTGACGCTCGACGAGGACTACTGGTGGATCGCCGTTCTGCGGCCGATCCTCGCCATAGAACTCGCGCGGGCAGGCAACTCCACACGGGCGATGATCGAGGCGGAGGTCACGCTGGAGAGTCGCATGCCGGCGACCGGAGGGAAGCTGACCCAATGCTCGAACGTATTCGGGATCGTCAACTGATCCTGAGATGACGGCATGGGTGTGGGAGGGGCCATGGGGTCCCTCCCGATTCCCCCGAACGGAGACCGGCATGGCATACAGTATCCGCAGTCGTAAAGCCGACGGCACTCGCGTCACCGAGCGAGTCGCTTCCGATGGCTCCCGCTGCATCATCACACGCAAGCCAAGTGGCGCTGCGGGAATCATCGTTCGCAATGCCAAGGGTCGCAGGGAAGTCGGGTACAACTTCAGCGGAAAGATCGACGGCGTTCAGGTCAGCAAGCAGGAGCGGGAAGCACAGATACGCGAGGGACTGCGCGATCTGCGGGAGGACTACAAACACACTCGCGGGATGAGCAAAGGCGGAACGCGGAAACATCTCGCGTCGATCCCCCCGGAAATCTGGTATGGCGTATGCGCAGAGGACGGCCCGGAGGCCGTTCAGGATAGGAAGTACATGATGAAGGTCGCCAGCAAGTGGGGCTTCAAGCTCTGAGGAGGAGATTGACATGGCCGACGCTGATAACAAGGGTGTCCTGCCGAGAGACGCCAACAAGAACCCGGTCCAGGCCGCGTCGCGCTTCGACACGGAAGATGGCGGGCCTGTGCGCGGGAGCCCCGGTCAGCCTCGCCGGTACAGCCCGATGACGCTGGACGGCGCAAACGTCCAGGAACTCATCGTGCCCGGCGGCTCGACGCACATCATGTTCCAGTGCCAGCAACTCATCCGCGTGGGCTACAACCAGAATCTGAGCGGGGGCAACCGTGGCAACTCGTACTACGTCTGTCAGCCGCTCACGGACTACGAACTCCCGGTCTGGAACATGCCGCACATCTACTTCGGCCGTGACGGGGATTCCGGCAATCCCGTGGTGCAGTTCATGTTCAAGAGGCTGACGAACCAGAAGGCGACGACTTCGTGAGGATTCAATACGACAAGTCGAAGGCCGGGCGTGTGTATCGGCCGATGCGCGATCAGTTCTGGAAGCCCGTTGTCCGTGACGGCCTTCTGCTTCACATGCCGTTCCGCCGCGGGACGATCCCTCAATTCTCCGCAGCCGAAGCGACTGGCCTCGCCACCGAAGGCGTTGACGCCGACGGCACGCGCAGGCGGTGGGAAGAGGACGGCTTCATCGAGCAGGCGCTCGCCAACACCGCGAGGATCACGCCGGATGGCGTGCTGGTCGAGGGCGCGAGGACGAACGTCTGCTTGCGCTCTGATGAGTTCGACAACGCGGACAGCTGGACTATCTCCGGCGGGGCGGCAGATATTACCATCACGGAGGACGAGGCGGTAATCGCACCTGACGGCGGATCGTCCTGGAAGTTCCAGAGCAACGTGGATGTGAGCGATGCGGTGCAGCAGATATGCGGTGGCTTCACGGACGGCGCTATCGCCACTGCCTCGGTTTACGCGCGAGCAGGCACCGCCGCAGAGTTCCGCTTGGCTCTCTGGGACGCCAGCGGAGGGACAGTGTTCAGGGCCGACGTAACGTTTGAATGGACGGCAGGCGTTCTCTCCGTCAAGACAGAGGCAGTAGGGACAGGTGGTGTTGAAGCACTGCCCGGAGGCTGGTATCGTGCGTGGGCGGTCAGCGCAACGAACATCACCGAGGCCAACAGCAATCGCATACAGATTTGGGCGAACAGCGCAAGCGACGAAGCGTATCAGTATTTCTGGGGCGCGCAGGCAGAGACCGGCGCCTTCCCCTCCTCCTACATCCCCACCGTGGCCGCGGCCGTGACGAGGGCGGCGGATGATCTGCAAATCGACAATATCGCCGAGGCTCACATCCAGGCAGCGGCGGGGACCATATTGATTGCCGCCACACCGCAGGTTGACGGTGGTGATCTGACGGCAGAAGCCTATCTCCTCGAAGCATATGGGGGAAGCGGAGCACAAGTTATACTGAGCGTAAAGACCGACGGTAAGTATAGGGCACCCCTGTGGAATGGGTCTGCGACTGTCTGCGACCTGGCCAGCGATACCCTTTCGGTGAAGGGTGTGACTAACGTGGTCGCAGTTAGTTGGGAGGATGCTAATTACCGCCTCTACGTCGATGGCTCAGAAGAGGATAACGATACGACTGGCGATATGGCTAGTACGGTGGGTACGCCCATCTATATCGGGCGGAATGCCGCCGGAGCGAAACACGCCTTTTCCAAGATGGACCATCTCCTGACCTACAACCGCCCCCTCACGGCGGGTGAGATGCTGGTGCAGAGCGACCAGATAGCTGCATGGGTGGCAGGATGATACTGAGCACGAAACTCCTCAACCGTGTGCCCGCAAGCGTGCTGACGCGCAGCGTGCCGGTCCTCGACGAGGAAGGCAAGATCGTCTCGACGGATACGCCGGAGGCCACGTACTGCTGGGAGTTCATCGACGCGGCCGGGACGCGCATGTATGTGAACGCGGATGACATGCTTGATCCCTCCATGTTGAGTCCCGGTGAAGGGCAGATCGTGGGAACGCTTGCCAAGGTGGATCCTCGGGACGGGGCATACAAATATGCTGGCCCGGAATCGCCCTACCCGATCAGAGAGACGTGGATGGTGACGGCGCTCCCGTTGCTCAGGAACGCCCGAAAGGTGTAGAGAGATGCCTGAACCTGACCAGATACCGACCTCGTTCGCGCAGTTGAAGGTAATGCTCGGCCACGCGATTGACCGGGGCGGCGACTCGCAGCTGGACCCTACGCTCAAGGGCCAACTCCTGAATGCCGCCGAACAGTACATCTGCTCGGAACTCGGCGGGGATGCGTACTTCCTTGAAGCGACGAGCGAGATCGTGTTGCCCATCGGCCAGTCGCCGACGGCCGAGGCGGACGGGGTGCTCGTGCTCAGCGCGCAGGTTGCCAACGTCCTCAGCTTCCGGGACGAATCCAATCTCAGGCCATTGGGGAAGATGGACCGGGAGCGGTGGAACTCATTCATCACCGACCCTTCGGCCACGACCGGGCCTGCGCGCGCGTGGTGCCAGTTCGGCTACATCCGGCGCACGAACGCCGAGTCGCCGGGGATGCCCTACGGGCAGATCAAGATTCGCTTCTGGCCCATTCCCAGCGCCGACCAGACGCTGAACTACGACTACATCCTGAAGCCGGGGGCCATGCAGTGGGACGACGACTACTCCGTCATCCCGATCTCGTTCCATTTCGCCCTCATCGAGGTGGCCTCGTGGTTCGCGGGGGCCTATGACATCGGCGCAACCGCGATGCAGAAGCACCAGCAGCTGGCGGGCGTCCTGATGACCGGCCTTCGCAGAGACGCCATCCGAATGAAGGCCATGACGGGCAACACCAGCTTCATTCCGGGAGAGGTCCATGCCCGCAATGCCGGGCTGACCCTGCCGGGAGACGCGTGATGCTGTTGGGATGTATCGGCGACGATTTCACCGGCTCGAGCGATCTTGCCAACACGCTGGCCAAGCAGGGCATGCGCTGCGTGCAATATACCGGCATCCCCTCAGGCTTGGCCGCGCGGGATGTCGAGGCCGGGGTCGTGGCCCTCAAGACCCGGTCGGTCCCCGTGGACGAGGCCGTGGCCCAGTCGCTGGCGGCGCTTGACTGGCTGCGCGCCCAGGGCTGCACGCAGATTTTCTTCAAATACTGCTCGACCTTCGATTCCACGGCTGAGGGGAATATCGGTCCCGTGGCAGACGCGCTCGCCGACGCGCTCGAGGCGCGGCAGGTCATCGTCTGCCCGGCCTTCCCCGGCACCGGGCGGTCGGTCTATCAGGGGCATCTTTTCGTCAAGGACCGCCTGCTGAGCGAAAGCGGGATGGAGCATCACCCGCTGACCCCGATGACCGATCCCGACCTGCGCCGCTGGCTGGCGCCGCAGACCCGTCACAACGTCGGCCATGTCGCCGCCGACACGGTTCTGGCCGGCAGCGATGCCATTCGCGCGGCCCTCGCGGCCGAGGATCAGGCGGATCGGCGGCTGATCGTGGTGGATGCGATGCGCGAC
>LAZR01001071.1_pt1 | contig 18241 bp, 13 predicted proteins | sample 329461 | NCBI WGS metagenome assembly LAZR01 (sample SAMN03002196, study PRJNA259156) | marine sediment metagenome | biome: sea floor; feature: Hydrothermal impacted sediments; material: marine sediment; isolation source: Loki non-amplified sample from Loki's castle hydrothermal vent sediment ...
ATGTAGCAGGAGCATTAGCAGATTTAATGTTAGGAACAATGAAACTAAAAAGCGAAGCTGATGATTCTGAATATGAGGAATGCAAAGTTGCTTTAGTCGAGAATGGAGGTGAAATTGCTATAGATTCTGAAGAATCATTGACTATTGCATTGTATGCTGGGCAAAATGAGTTAAATTTAAACATTGGGTTTTAGTAAAAAAGGAGGATTGTCCTATTGGTATTGGGACAAGTTCAGCAACAGTGGGTCATGCAATTAGCTTAGGACAATCTGATGCTGTAACAATTTTTGCTAAAAATGCAGCTTTAGCAGATGCAGCAGCGACAAAAATTGGAAATATTGTAAGGGGAGAAGATATAGAAAATTCAATTAAAAAGTAGACGCTGTAGATAACATAGATGGAATAAGGGGAGCTTTTATTTCCAGAGAAAATAAAGTTGGCCAAATAGGTAAATTGCCTCAATTAATAAAGATTGAAGGAGATAAATATCGTCTTTTGAGAAATAAAATAGATGAATTATTTAATGATGATTTTGAGATTTTTAAATGATCCAAAAAAGTGGCGTTTCCTTTCCATTCATAATTCTTGTGGAATAAATTTTATTAATATAATCACGTTGATAATACTGATCAGATTCCTCTCGTGTTAATCGATCAAATAATTCAAATTCCTTATTAATTATATATTCACCTTCAAAAATTAAATACACATCCGTATTGTATTTTATTTTAATTTCTTTTAAAATATTTACACCACTTTCGTTAATATGATTACTAGGAGGAAATACATCAATTGGAAATTTTAAGAAATAAAAATTTTCCTCATAAATTAATGCTTCTGTTTGATTTTCAAAAGGATATTCATAATATTTAAAAGCATGACTCCAACCACGTTCACTTATTATTCCATTTTTGTTATCTGTATTATTCGAATACCATTGAATAGGGTTTATATCTCTTTTTTTTAAGGTAAAAACTTTATAACTATTAGATTCATAAAAATAAGTAGTAAATAATGAAAAAATCATTATAAATAGAACAACTACTTTAATCTTTATCATGGAAATCGATTTTAATTTAATGAGTTTGTACAAATAAGAAATAAATCCTATAACAATAATCGGAGGAATTAGATAAAGAATTCTTTGCCAAATCATATTACTTAGAACCAAAATATTAAAGATGAAGCCGACCAATAGGAGAAGTGCTAATCCTAAACCCCATAGATATAATGGTTTTCCTTTTGGTTTTTTTTGAAATAAAAATAAACCCCAAATAGCGAAAGCACTAATTAAAAGGATTTCTGAAACATAAAAAATATTAATTATTGCTAAATTCAACCAAATAAGGTTTACGATTAAAAAAATTATCATAACTAAGATTAAAAAACTAAATATAAGAGGGATTATTACCTTGTCTTCAATTTTTTTGTAATATTTTTTTTCTTTCCCATTAATTATTGATTTATATGTTCCTTTTGAAAAAATAATTGATTTCTTTAATTTCAAAAGGATAAAGATTCCAGCTATAATTCCTGCTGATCCTGCTAAAAGAAGTATATACAATGGAAAATTTAATGGGATGAAAAACCAGTAATGCTCACTTCCAATACCAAAAAAATTCAATATTAGAAAAATGCCAAATAAACCTATTAAAAATATAAAATCGATCCCTCGCCTATAATCTTTTACGAAATATATAAAATATACCATTAGAAAAGAGATTAAGAAAAAGAGAGAAGTAATTACATGGGTTAGAACGGCACTTATAAAAATTAATGTAATTGTAATATATATAAAAGCCATATCTGAAAAAATTATTCTTTTAGTTGGACGTTCTAATTCAATCAATTTTTGGAATCTCACATACAGAAGAAAAAAAATCATTAAACATTTTATCAATGCTGAACCTGATGGCCAATATTGAATCATCATTGCTGAAAATCCCAAGGAGGAAAATTCTAAAAGAAATACTCCACAGAACGCTAAATTTTGATTTTTAAAAATTCGTTTAGAAATATTATAGAAGATTAGAGCAGATACGAAGAATGTATAAAAAACAAACAATTTTGGGATTAATATATGGTCAATTCCTGAAAAAAAATGAATTACTGCTCCAAAAATGTTTAACCCTAATGTCCCATGGTATCCTTCAAGTGGAAGTATATTTATATCTGTTATAATTCTACTATTAAGCACGTGAAGCCATGGATCGGTACCAATAAAATAACTTGATTTAACAATATTTAAAATACAAATTAAGAAAATGAAAGTAATTAATAAAATTCCATTAAATGGAATTCTTTTTTTCAAATATTTAAAAAATGAGAAGGTATTTAATTGCTGATTGTATTCATTAAAATTTTTATTTACAAATAAATTATATGTCCCTTTCTGTATTTCTTTAAAGAAAATATAAAACATTAGAGGAAAGTATGATAATACTACAGAATAAAGGAAATAAAATTCTGTTAATGGAATATTAATCCAATAACCAATATATCCTGTAAATATAATAAAAACTGAATTAATAACAATAGTTATACTTAATTTCTCTAAAAAATTAAAATTAGATTTTTTATATATAAGAAAGAAAATAGGATATGTTGGTAAAAATAGAATAATGAAAATTGTACTAAATATAACTAATAGTCCAAAAATAAGTTCTATTAATAAAATTTCTGAAAATCCTAAGATAATATTTATTTTTGTTATTTTTAAAAAAACAAAAGAAAGCGATATTAAAGAAAGTAAGAAGATAAAAAGATGAATTCTTAAATGTATATAAAGAGCTATTTTTTTCAACCTAAGAATAAGACTATTCATTTTCTATCCAAAATTTAGTTTAGGTTTAAATCTACTTCATATTTTTCTGAAAACCACGTAAAATAATCTCTTAATCCTTTCTCTTGTGTAAATTTTGGTTGGAATTTAATAAGTTTTTTCGCTTTAGATATGTCTGCAAAACTATGTAAAATATCTCCCGGTCTAGGATCGGCATAAATTATTTTTAATTCTTTTTTATTTGTTATTTTCAATGCTAATTTTGCTAAATCAGTAAGTTTTATAGGAGAACCAGCACCAATATTTATAATTTCTCCTGACGCATTATTTTCCATTGCCAAAAGATTTGCCTGAACGACATCATTAATATATGTGAAATCTCTTGACTGTTCTCCATCTCCAAATATGATTAGATCCTTGTTTTTAATAAGTCTTCCTAACCAAATTGCAATGACACCGCTATAGGGAGAATCTTTTTGTCTGGGACCATATACATTAAAATAACGTAAAGAAACTGTATTTAATCCATATACTTCATAATAAGATTGCATATATGCCTCACATGCTAATTTTGCCACACCATAAGGAGAAATAGGTAATCTTTTCATGTCTTCTTTCTTAGGTAAAGCAGGTAAATCACCATATACTGAAGAACTTGATGCAAATATGATTTTTTCAATATCTCTTTGCCTAGATGCATTTAATACATTTAAAGTGCCATTAACATTTACATCATTGCATGAATCTGGCATTAAAATCGATTGAGGAACACTAGTAAATGCTGCTTCATGATATACTATTTCGATATCTTTTAAAATATCAATTAAAAAGTTAAGATCTCTTATGTCTCCTTTTTTAAAATGAAAATTTTTATTTTCTAAAGATTCTTCTAAGTTTTCTAGTTTACCATTAAAAAAATTATCAATCCCTGTTACTTCTGCTCCTAATTCAAGCAACTTATTTGTTAAATTGCTCCCTACAAAACCCGCAGCTCCAGTAACTAAAACTTTTTTATCTTTAATTTTCATAGTTTTTATCCTAAAAAATTTCATATCCTATAAAAATGTTCATAAAGAATAAATGGATAATTGTAATATTTCAAATTCTTAACCAAGATTAGATAAGTATCTCATAAATTCTTTTTTTATTCTTTTGGAGGTTTATCTGGTCTTTTTAAATCTGAATATGGGTTTTTCTTAATTTTTACCAGCAATAGAATTGGACCCTTTTGTTGTTTCATATCTTTAATCGCACCTAATAATTCCTCTTTAGTTTTTAGGTAATTAGGTTTTTCTTTCAAAATACTGCGTGAATTATAAAAAAAAATAAAAAATATAGGTATTTGTATTTAATGTCTAAATAAATTCCCTTCTTTCTGGCATACTTTTCAAATCAAATAACATGATTAAACCACCAATTAAAGCAACAATAATCCAAAGGGTAAAAGCTGCTCCTGCACCTGCGGAATCAATAAGAGCTCCCGATGTAAAAGTTGTAATTGCTGCTCCAATATATCCAAATCCGTCAATAAATCCCGTAGCGGCAGATGTTGCCTTTCTTGTACTAAATTCCATAGGTATTGTGGAAACCAAAAGAGCATGAGGTGCAAAATTTAAAATTCCTATTAAAATTAGTACAGGGATTCCAAAAACCATATCAAGTGGCGGTAACAAAGTATAAATGAATAGTGTTAGCGATAATAAAATAAAAAACACGCAAACTACAGGCATTCTTCTTTTTTCCATAAACTTATCAGAAATCCATGCACCAAAAAGAACTCCTATTAGACCTCCGATTGGGTAAAAAATAGCTTTCCATATGTTAAAGTATTCCCCTCCAGTTATATCAGGACTTAATAAATAAGGGAGCCAATCAGTTAATCCATACCTGACCATATTTAAACAAAATAAACCAAATGCTGCAAAAAGGACTGTTCTTGTTTTAATAATTGTGCTAAATGTATATTTAAATCCTAGAAATTCATCATTCCGACATTCACCCAAGACAATTTCACCTTCACATTCCTCTTCTAAAGTTGGTAAACCAACTTCTTCGGGAGCATTTCTAATTCTGATATAAAAATGAATCGCCATGAAAAACATGATAATTCCTGGAATAATAAATGTATATCTCCAATCTAAGCTAAAAGTATCAGTAATTAACATTGCTATTAACCATGATACAACACCCCCAAGTAGATAAGAAGTAGCAAGTCTACTTGACCATTTTCCTCTTTCTTCTGGAGGATGCCAATTAGCTATTGTTTTTACAGAAGGACCCCATCCCATAGATTGGAAAAATCCATTTAATCCCCAAATTAGGAATACTAACCATATATATCCAAATGCAAATCCCATAAAAAAGTTTAGAACAGAAGATGTAATTAAACCTAAAGTTATAAATCTCCTCGCACCAACTTTATCACCTAAAAATCCATTAACGAATTGTCCAAGTGCATAAGCAAGAAAAAAAGTAGTTCCTATTAATCCCATTACTGTTTTCGTAATCTCATACTCCGGCATGATACCAATTTTTGCTATAGATATATTAGTACGTCCAATATAATAGATCATGTATGTGATCCATGTTGTAAAAAATATTCGCATTCTCCAGGATTTAAATCGTTTCTTTACTTCAGTTTTTTCATTTTTTTTTTCTATTTCATTCATTTCTTTTTTTCACTTTTAATTTTTATATTTTACCATCTTTTATTAACTGTTTAGCATACTCAAAATCTTCATCTGTATCCATTTCCACCCACTCTCCCTGAATATCCACGGTATACATTGTAAAACCTCTAAAAATAAGTTCTTCAAGCATATCTGTTAAGTATGCTTTTTGCATTGACGTTGCATCATGAAATCGACCTTCAAATTTACATGTTTTGTTATATTTCGCACGATTATAGTTACGTGTTAGAATTTCTGCTCCTTTTTTTGAAAATTTCCCGAGACCGATGAATTCTCCATAACCAAAATCAGGATTATAAAATTTTGATAGATGGATGATCTTACCATCTTCTACAATTGCTAATTCAGCTTCGTCTGTGGGATGTTTCGTGCGTCCTTCATATCTTTTCCTCCATTTAGTATCTACAATAAAACTAAAATCATGAGGTGAATCCAAGAGTTTTTTGACAACATTCCTACTGTATAAGATGTCTGAATATGTGAAAATAAATCCTTCATTCATTGCCTCCTCAGCGTAAAAAAGAGATTCAAGTATATTGTTGTTATAATAATCATCATTATCATAGTAGGTGATATTTGGTAAATTTATTTTATCCTTTTGATATCCACGGACAATAACAAAATCATCGACACCGTGGTGACGAAAAGCATCCATTGTTCGTTCAAGGATGCTTTTGCCTTCAATTTCTAATAAACACTTTGGTTTATATTCAGTTAGGGGTCTTAATCTTGTACTCGGACCTGCAGCTATTATAATTACTTTCATATCTTTTACTTCCTTTTTTGCTTCATATCGTATTACAATTCGCTCTAGAAGTGAAATATGTTCATTAAATAATTCAGATGTTTTTTTATATCCGATTTTTTTAACACTATTATAAATTTTCTTAATTTCTTCAGGATCTGAATATTTTTGTTTCGGCATATAACTATCTAAACAGCTTATTAACTTTAAAAGTACCCATACCTATAAAAACTTTTAGGAATTTGATTTTAAAAATATTTTTAGTTATTGAGAAAACCATGAAATTTTATTTAGGTAAGTTAATTAGATTTTCATTAATTTATTAGGTATTCTAATTATTTTTTCCCTAAATTTAAATATGGCTTCTTTCTTATTCATAATTCTATTATAACTCTTAGGGGAGACAAAAGGAATTTTATATAATTTAACAAGATCTTGAGAGAAAAACAGGAATTAATAAAGAAAATTTTAGAAAACAATAAAAGCAAGCTGAATAAAAAAATAAAATGCCCCAAATTTGTAACATCGCTAATATTCCTAACGTAATTATAATATTGATTATTACTTCTATCCATGAACTTAAATTAAAAATTCAGGAAGCCTTGCACTCTAAAAACCAACTTAAAAATTCATCTAAATGGTAGCAACTAGTAGTTATTTGTAATATTTTCTTGCATATTTGTTGAAATATAGTGGGAAATATAAAATCCAGACTACAATCTCCTTCCACCTTTGAAATAAGAGTTTTCTCCGGGCCCATACTGACCTGAGTACAAATTTTAAGTACCCTGTTTGACTCAATTGATTTGAAACTTCATTTAACTCTGTATCTAAGATTATGAATCTTTTCGTATACTTATTGTATTTTCTCATTAATTTTTTTATACCTATTCCTGTTAACCTGTTATAAAAAAGTATGGTAATACAACCTTGCTTATCACATAAATCAAGTTTACTTATTCCTGGATTATTAATGATTGTATTGTATTGTTCTAGGTTTTCCTTAAGGAATCTGACTAATTGAGGAGGAAATTGTTGAGGAATAATTACATTCGCAGATCTTAATTTAGGTAAAATACTTTTCTCATAGAGAGAAAGCAATAATGATTGAAACGTTTTATATGCTTTTAATTCAGATTTTAGATAAAACTGATATAATTCATTATAAATTGTAGGATAATCGTTTTTAACATCCTGGTTTTCTAAATGATCTTCAGTTAAATTATACAATGAAAATATTCCGTTATTATTAACTAGTTTCCATTCTGATTTAATTATCATAGTTCTTTTAACTGCTTGAAACATTAAATAGCAATCTCCACGGATTATTCTCTTCCTATTTACATCAATCTTATTCTCAATTAAATCCTTGAAAGAAAATGATTCCCTTTCATAAGTGAGATTAATGTTTAGATAATCAAGAATCGTCTCCATAATATCGATTAAATATACTCGCTTTTTAATAGTTCTTGGAGGTGTTTTTGTTAAAGTTGAAGGGAGCTTTAAAAAAAATATTGGTTGCAATGAGGATTGATGAATGTCATCGAAATGCAATAATTTTCTTTTTTTGTGTAATTTCTTATCATAATAGCCATGATCAGAATTGATAATTATAATTGAATCTTCCCAAAAATTATTTCTCTTCAAATAGTCAATAATTTTACTTAAATACATATCAGTTTGAGGATCGCTTGGTCTAAAAAATGTAAATAAAAAATTATTATCTTTAGGAAGGAAATTCTCGACTTTCTGAATAAATAATTGATAGACTTCTTTAGCATTTAACCAATGATCTCCCTTATACATGACTTCTTTATAATGAGGATTGAGAATTTCTTTGAATACAGTAATTTGTTCTTTTCCAAAAATTATTGATTCAACATTATAATTTAATTTTTTTAAGGGTGTAATAAAATTTTGGAATTCCAGACTGGGGAGATTCTCTATTGTACGATAATAATCAGGGAAGATATAATAAGGAAATCTACCTGTTATAAACGAGAGAACAGATAAATTTGTTGATGGAAATTGAGAAAGAGTATCTTCAAAGTAGAAGCCTTCATTATTTTTTTGTAATTTCTTATAAATTGGAATTAGACTATGTAGATCAGATCTTTCATAATTACATATTGAATCTGTCAGAATCCAAAAAATGTTCGTCGTAGCATTCATAATAAATATTTTGAAGTCCTTTAATTTAGAGATTGGAGAACTTTAATTACATCTTTCTCAATGGTTCTAGATTTAATGATCATGAATGTAAGAAATACAAAGAGCATAAAAATCACATATCCAATCATAATTAAATTTAGGATTTGATTAAGTCCAAAGTTGATATATAATAAGTATCCAATGAAAAATATCGTTGTTATTATATGAGTATGACTGAAAGCATTAGTAAGATTAAGTGCAATACCTTTAATTATTCCAAAGAAACTTTTTTTAGTTTCTGTTTCATTTCCATCTTTAACATTTTTTTCTTCTATTAGATGCTTAAGATTACTTTTTGGTGCTGCGACTGTAGCTATTTTTCGGATGATTCTAATACCTAATAAGAAAAAGGTAGCAATTATCCCAAGTATTATATATAAGAACTCAGAATTAATTCTATAGAGACTATAGCCGAATGTAAAAAAAAACCACCCTTGAAAAAATAAGTGCGCGATTTCATCATAATATACTCCTTGTAAAGATGTTTGTTTTTTATATCTAGCAACTTCTCCATCTACTTCATCAGAGATGTAATATATATACAATAAAATAAAACCAATTATAATGAATAAATTATTTCCAATACCAATAAACACTAATCCTAATAACGCTATAATAAGACCAGTAATTGTAATAAAATTAGCATTAATTCGAGTTCTTACAAGTATCCAAGTTATGTATCTTGAGAAAAATGTGAATATCGAATGCCACCAATCTTTTTTTTTTTTTTTTTTTTCTAATTTTTTTCCCTGAATAATTTGTCTAAATTCTTGAAAACTTTCCCTTGGCATATTCCACTAAAATATCGTTTTTAAATATAACAAAATTAGAATACTTATATTTTTAACGATAGTATGATACCAGAAAAAACTATCCAGTAGTTAGAGGAATATTTACAATAGAAGGAAAAGTCCTATATTCCTCCTTACCTCAAACAACCTTATTTAATACTATTCGAGGATTCGAATTCAGAAGTGGAAAAACCTAATTAGTGCTGAAAAGATGTATCTTGAGTTAGAGAATAATCAAAAGTTTATTTCTAATTTTATGAAATCAAATTTCTCTTTGTACCCCCATTTTTTCAAGTTATTAATAAATTTTTTTAAATCATAAAATATAGAGTAATTATTATGAAAAAAGTAAATAAATTTTTTGATAAACTCTTTAATCTCTTACCCGGATACATTTTTGGATTGCTAGCATTTACTATTGGATTTTGTGGATATATTATTGCGCTTTTTCTATCTCCTGAATATATAATGTGGGAGAAATCAATAAGTGTATTGGCAGGTAAAACTGGCGGAATATATGTGAGATTAGGAATTATAATTTCTTCATCATTTTCAATTCCTTTTATAATTTATCTTGGAAGAGCCATACAACATGAAAATGTTAATGAGAATTTAAGAAAAAGCACTATTATAATTATGATTTTTTCTTCTGTGAACGGTATACTCACAGCATCTTTCTTTGGTGGGATTTTTTCAGAAGTACATGGTTTATTTGCTCTATTTTCATGGATAAGTGCTGCAATTTCTTGTACACTTTTTGGTATTGTTATGTTAAAAAATACAGAATTTTCAAAACTCGCAGCATATCTTGGATTTCTTGTAGCAGGGATTTTTGTATTTTATTTAATACCATTTTTTATAACAAATTATTGTAATCTTTATGTTAATACTTGTTACTCTCTTGGTCGATCAATATACACTATTATGCCTACTACTGAATGGATCGTGATGTTTTCCATACTATTTTGGTATTTACTTAATTCAAGCTATTTGATATATAAAAAAATTTAATTTAGGATGGTACACTCTTTTTCTAACATAATTTTTAAGTTATCACATTAGTTATTTTTAAACCATATATATCGTAGACTAAATATCATGAAAAAAATCCTGTATTTCAAAAAAATATTGGAATAAATAATAGTTGAAACTAGCTACAAAAATAATGAAATTTGATGCTACGCGTCAGTCAACTAAAAAATCATGAATATTGATTTATTTTTAAAAAAATTCAATATAAAAAATATTAACTTGGATTATACCAAATTTCAATATTCCATCCCTCTCTCCTTGGTTCTTCAATTTCTGTAACCAATATCAAACCTAATTCTTCCATTTTAGGATTTGAAAGAGGAATATACATTTTTCTGTCTAAATAATAATCATAATCTCCTTCAATTAAAAAGGCGGTTTTATTACGTTTGTATTTTTCGAGAAATTCATAGCTGTTTACAAGACCACCTATTTCGATGAGTGGTCGATCCGTAAAATAACCCAAACAACCGGCATTAGCAGATGCAATAATAGAATCCTCAGGAGTATTTTCATTTATCCATATTGATGCTTGATATCTGGCTCCATTGTCAATTCTACCCCCCGCGATGAGTGGAACAAAAATAATAAATAGAAGAGAAATAGAAGTAAGTTGAAGAGCCCTTATTTTAATATTACATCTTTTAATATTTGAAGATTTTGAATAGAGTGTTATCTTTCTAAAAATACTAATTAATCCAAATGAAGCAAAAATCGTTAAACAAATGAATGGTAAGACAAAATACCATTCAGCAAATCTTCCATGACCAGCAAATTCATTATATAAATAATAAGAAAGATGTAGGGTTGGTGCTATAATTAATAGAATTATTATTTTAAGTGCTTTTTCGCTATATTCACGTTTTCTACATATTAAACCCAAAGTAGAGCAGATTATTATGATTACCATCTGATAAATTAATACGGAAGTAAATGATTGACCAAATACAACAGCACCAATAGGTAAAAAATGATTAAAATTAATTAAATTCCAGGAAATGTAAATTAAAGGCAAGAGGGAAAGAGCAAGAGTAAAAAAAAAGAGATTTTTTAAGTTCTCTCTTCTAATTTCAATCATTCCAGAGAAAGATGCAAAGCTAATAATACACGATATTAATATTATATTATCTGTCCTTGTCAAAAAAGATAAAGAAAGAAGAAAACCAAAGATTAAAAAATCTTTTTCATTCATATTTTCAAAATTAGTTTTGAATGCATAGTAAAACAGACCAGATAAAAGAAGACCATTTAAAGCTGCTTCAGTTCCATCTAAATTTAGAACAATATATAAAGGATTGAAAGCATAAAGCATTACACAGAATTCAGCAGTTTTATTATCAAATAATAATTTAACTAATCTATATATGAAAATTAAAGTAATGAAAAGAATGATTCCAGAAAATAGAATGATAATTCTAAGAGTTAGAACTAAATCTAATTTAAAAAAGAATATTGGCACTAATAAAATCAACCATAATGGTTGAAAACCGTTAGTTTTATTAATTGTATCGAATGTGGATTCCCCTTTTAATGCTACATTCTTGGCTATTTCGAAATAATAATAGCTATCGTCAGGTAATAAAACAAGAATAAATTCTAAAGGAAAAAGTACAACTATAAAGAGTAAGATAAAATAACTTATACAAATATAGTGAATAAATTTAATTTTATGGGTTTTATTCAACATAATTCAATTTTATTAAAATTTATTGAAGGATTCTTGAATTTTAGTTAACATTTTATCCTAGTATAACTACTCCATAATCACTCAATAAAAAAATAAAGCATTATTTATATAGACAATCCATTTTCAAGAATTTTTAATGTAAAAATCATTTCTAAGATTAAAATTTTAAGTTATCTAATTTTTATTCATTTTTTAATTATAATATTTTCTAATGTGTTTGTTAAAATATAGTGGAAAATATAAAATCCAAACTAGAATTTCCTTCCATCTTTGAAGAAATTGAATTCGCCGTATTTTTAAGAATTTTATTACAAATCTTAAGTATCCTGTGTTTGTATTGCTTTGTTTGTTGCGTCTGATAACGAAGTATCTAAAAAAATAAATCGTTTAGTATATTTTTGATATTTTCGTTTTAATTTTTTTAAACCATATCCTGTTTAATATAAAAACTTAATAATTTTACCTAAGTACCCCCATAGATGCCGATAATTTCTACAAGCAAATCTATTATTTACATCAATTTTAATTTTTGGATAATTTGGGTGCATGTAACGAATGATATTTTGATCAGTAATATTTAATTTTGGCGTTTTGGAGTTTTTTGAGTAAACTAGTATATTTTTTTCTTTATAATAATCTCTTAGTGATTTCCAAATTTGATGTTTTTGTAATTGAATGGCTTTAACGATCTCTAGAAAATCTTCAAAAAATTTTATCAAAAAAAAAAAATATTCTCTTAGCCCATATACGGCATTCCTTTGTAGGATATCCTTTTACCATACTAGTAGACATAAATAAAAGTTCACAATTAAATTTAGAAAATATACTTACTATTTTTTGCGGATTTTCTCTCATAATACAATCATTAGAATCACAATAAAGAATTAAATCTTCTTGGCATTTACCACTTTTAAGATATTCTAATATCCATTCTTCTTTATATATATGGTTCCAATTCTTTTTCTCAGGATGACTTAAGACTATGTAGCTTTCGATTCCTAGATGATCTAAGCTTTTTTCAAATAAGCTCTTGTTTTTATAATTATGCGTCATCACTATAGCTAAATCTTTTGGTTTTTTGAACTTTTGATAAAAGATGTGATTATCTTGCATATCCTTAAATACTTCTTCAGCCCAAGATTTTCTATGTATTATCTGGCAATTAAAGTCGATATGCTTTTTTTTTCTAACTTTTATCACTTTTGTTTTTATCTTTTTACCTATTTCTAATATATTTTTAAATAAATGGGTAATATAATCTCTAATTCCGATTACCTCTTGATCAAGATTTATTGGTTTACTAAAAATTCCTACTTTAGGTTTGTTATATGGTGTCATTTTTTTTTCAAAAATCCTAATTTAAATCTAATTTTACATTATTTGTTGAATATAGATGGCATCCTTTTGAATTCATTTAGCTTTAATTGCTTAAAAAGATTTAAAAAGTTAAAAAATTATACAATTATTTCTTAAAAATCTTTCTTAGATTTAAAATATTTAACTTTCACATACTATAATCACAAACTTAATTTGAAATTCATAATTCTCCTCGTTAATTCTTTTTAATCATAAAAAAAAGTGTAATAATCAATATGGAACATAATAATACGAAGAATCCTTTAGCTAGAGATAATGCTGAATACCGAAATCTAGCTACAAATTCATTTTTCTCCTTTTTATTCAATTATAGTTCATTATTTTTTACATTTATTTATTCATTTCTTTTGGCAAGATTATTTACTGACGTTGTTTGGGGTTTTCTAATATTGGCTACATCATACATTACTGTAATTGTAATAATTACATCATTATTGCCATCAGGCCTAAAGTTTGCTTTAAATTATTATATTCCAAGATATCTTGCTTTAAATGAAAAGTCTAAGATTAAATCATTAATTAGAAACTCAATTATAATAAAATTATTACTTTTAATTCCCGTTCTTATTATCAGTATACTTATATTTATGATATTTGGAGATATTTTTGAAATTACTTTAAAAGATAAAGTTTCTCTTTTATTTTTATTATCTCCAATGATTTTTATTAATAGTTTAAATTATATTTTAAATGCAATAAATAGAGGTTTTAGCAAATTTAATTATAGTTTTATATTTTTATTATTGAAAAATGCTATACACATTATCCCCCTTTTAATTTATTATATATTTGATATTAATATAACAATTGAGACTGTTGCTTTTATTATCTTGATTTCCGCTGGAATTCCATTTATACTTAATTCTTTATTCATTTTTATTATGATCTATAGCATTAAATCTCCTAAAACTGAAACAGATTCATTCAGAAAAGATTTATCTAAGGCTTTTAAATATGGTAAACTTATAGGACTTACAGATCTTCTTGAAAGACTTTCGGGAGAAGCACAAATTCAAGGAATTGGATTTTTTGAATCATCGGATATGGTTACAGGGTTTAAAATCTCTCATAATTATCAAAGATTAAGTGAATATTCTAAAGTTTCTTTTCAAAGCCCCTTATTAACCTCTTTTACAACATTAAATACTAAAGATAATTACGCACAAGCAAGAATTATTTATAGAACTATCTACAAAATTACACTATTTCTATTGTTAATCATTTCAGGTATTTTATTTTTTAGTGTTGAATTTACGTTAGATGTTGTTTTTCTTGAAGACCGTTTAATTTATTCAAATTTGCTAAGATTAATTGTTATTGCATCGATATTCAGGATTCTTGACTTATTCCTCCAAACATACCTAAATGCGCAACGTAAAGTAAAAATATCTTTAATATTGAAAGTCATCTATATCTCATTTAGTCTCCCGTTATTTTTTTTTGGTCTTATCTATTTTGGAGTTGAAGGAGCTATTTTTTTTGGATTAATTTTAGGAAATATCATTTCTTTCTTTATTCAAATATTTACCTCGTATAAATTCGGAAATATCACATTGAATATTAAAAAAATCTCAATTCTATATTTTACATTTTTCATTTCATTAGCTATAACGATACTTTTAAAAACTTATTTGCTCAAGGATGCTAGTTTTATGTTTATACAAAACTCGGGGTTTTCTCTTTTTAAAAATCTTGACTTCTTATCTATTGGTTCGTTTCTTATCCTCTTTATCTTACTGAATTTAACCTTTAAAACTGTTAGTTCTTCTGATATCAAGAATTTTAAGTCTATCTTAAAAGAAGAAAGATTTTTTGATAAAATTATGCTGAAAGTTTTAAATATTTTACAAAAATTTACAAGAGATTAACTAAAGAAGAGAATAATTCTTCTGTTTATTCTTCATTATTTTTTATCATCCAATCATATGTTTTTTGTAACCCTTCATCAATGTTGATTTGTGGTTGATAATCTATCATTTTTTTAGCTTTTTTTATATCTGCATGCGTGATATCCACATCTCCTTTTTGTTTTTCAATATAATCAATATTTTTAGGTTTGTTAACAATACTATACATTTTTTCAATTAATTGATTAACACTTATTGGGCTAGAACATCCCAAATTAAAAACTTCACCAGAAGAGGTTTTTTTTTCTCCAGCTAATAATAATCCACTCACAATATCGGAAATATAAGTAAAATCTCTTAGTTGATCTCCATCACCGTAGATTTTTATTGGTTGATTTTGGATGATTTTATTAAAAAATTTCCTAATAGCCATATCTGGTCGACCTCTAGGACCATATACTGTATAAAACCTAAGAGATGTAATAGGTAACTCATTTTCTCTAAAATAATAATCCGCATAAAACTCACAACATAATTTCGATACCGCATATGGAGATATTGGATTTTTTGGATGTTCTTCATCTACTGGAGTATAAATGGGGTTGCCGTAAACAGATGACGAAGATGCAAATACAACCTTCTTTATGTTATTTCTCAAAACATATTCAAAGACGTTGATAGAACCTTCTATGTTGTTTTTTGTAACTTGCGTTGCATTTTGGATTGAATATCTAACTCCAGGTATCGCTGCAATATGAAACACTATATCTATTTCACATTTAATCCTTTTAAAAGTTGAGATATTTAATAGATCACTACGAATTATATCATAATCTTTTGATTTTTCGTAATTGTTAGTTACTTCTTCTATATTTTTTTCCTTACCAATATATAAATCGTTAAAATTGTCTATTATGACTATATAATTGTCTTGGCTCAATAAATTCTCAAAAAGGTGTGATCCAATAAAACCAGCTCCACCAGTAATTAAAATATTGTTGTTTTTAATCATAATTATTATATAATTCTTAATTTAACAATAATTTCTAATAAATACTCTAAAGATCCTTCTGTTATGTATTTTTTTTAAATTAATTAATTTAATGCAAAAAATGTGTCTATCAAAAATGATTCTTAAGATTAAGTTTTATCCACTTGGTAAATTCTTTCGAATTTTCTTATATTTCTTTCCCAGTTAAACTTTTCTTTAATATGTTTTATTCCACTTTCTTGGAATTTCTTTCTTAGTTGTTCATCTTGTAAGAGGTGTTTAATTGAATTTGCGTAACCTCTATAATCTTCAACTTCGCACAAAAATCCATTTTCCATATGTTTTATTAGTTCAGTAGTGCCGGCAATATTACTTGTTACAATAGGAACTTTATAAACCATTGCTTCCATTAAAACTCCAGCTAACCCTTCACCCCTGCTTGGAAGGAAGAATACATCAGCTTGATTATAGAAATTATGAACATCAAGCCTATTCCCAACAAATATTATTTTTTTCTCCAAACCTAAATTTGAAACTAGATTCATAAAGTTTATCCTTTCTGGCCCATCTCCTACACATACGAATTTAACATTTTCATCCTTTAATAAATTTGCAGTTTTTATTAACAAGTCAATCCCCTTCCTTTTATTATGAAGACCGACGAATAAAACAATTTTATCATCTAAATCAATTCTAAAAATCTCTCTAATATTTTTTTCTGGGGTTTTTACAATTGGATCAATCCCCGTAGGAGTAATTTGGATTTTACGATTAGGGATTCCAATCTTTCTAGCATATTTAAGGAATGAATTCCCATAAATAAAGATAAAATTCGATGCTAAAAAAGCAAGTTTACCTAGTGTCTTAAAGAAAATTCTAAATAGAACATCAAAAATTGATGATACTTTAAATGAATATGCTGGAAAGGTATCCATTGTAAGAATTAAAGTTTTCCTTTTAAAAAATAAGAGTTTTAACATACAAATAATAAAAGTATTTGGATAAAAAGGCACCCAAACATGAATTATTTCATTTTCTTTTAAAATTTTCCAGCTTTTTTTAAAAAAATCCAAATTAGTAGGGATAGGCCAGAAAAATCCTGAAGATTTTGTCCAAATAGGGTAAGTTATTAGATTTATTCCTTCAAAATCATCATAATACCTTGTATTTTGTCTTTTCATGTTTATTTTTTTTCTAGGTGTTAAAAGAGATATTTTATATTTCTTTTTTTTTAATAAATTCAAGATCGAGGAGATTGGTCTTTTTACATTGATAACAGGGTTGACGTAACAAAGTTTTTTACTGCTATTCCTCATAAATAAGAAAAAGAAAAGACAAATTTTTAAATTATCTTTTTAAATTCTCTCTTATTTAAATTCTTCTAAAACTTTGTAAAGTTTTAAAAAATTGAAAATAATGCTTGGTGGTTTAATTTAAGCTAAAACTTTAAAAAGATATTTTCTAATAATTTAATAATTATTTTATTTTAGGGAATATTTAAACAATTAACTTAAATATCGTTAAAAATCACTATAATTATTAACTTTAAAAACTATTTTAATGTAAAAAGGAGTTTTCAGATTGAAAACATTATTAACTTCTCAAAAGTCGGATATTACAATCAAAGAACTGGAAAATGGATTAATTGGGATTAAATATCTTTTTCCTGGTTTAAAAATTGGGATAGTAATACCTGCTTTTAATGAAGAATTAAATATAGGAAATACTTTAGAACGAATTCCTACCAATATCTCTGATAGAATGGAAATTGTAGTAGTAGATGATGGATCTGTAGATAATACTTATAAAGTTGCTCGTTGTTTTGATGTTAATATTATCAGACATCCCAACAATAGAGGATATGGTGCTGCTACAAAGACAGGATTAAGATTTTGTAAAGAAAGAGAATGTGATGTAGCTATTATATTAGATGGTGATGGACAACACAATCCCAAATATATACAAAATTTTATAAGACCGATTGTGGAGGATAATATCGATTTCACAATTGGAAATCGATTCAAATATTATTATAATATGAATACATATAGAAAACTCTGTTCAAAACTAATGAGTGTATTTTATTTA
>LAZR01001072.1_pt1 | contig 18237 bp, 14 predicted proteins | sample 329461 | NCBI WGS metagenome assembly LAZR01 (sample SAMN03002196, study PRJNA259156) | marine sediment metagenome | biome: sea floor; feature: Hydrothermal impacted sediments; material: marine sediment; isolation source: Loki non-amplified sample from Loki's castle hydrothermal vent sediment ...
CTCTCACAACTTCCGGTTAGTCATCTGAACTCTATTCACGCCAGTGATAAATGGTCGGTATTCTAATGTCAAAACGATACCTCGTAGTAGTACATTTGCCCATACAGGGCACCAGATCCAGCGAAGTGGTTGGAAATCTAGGGCAGGCTCTAAGGACCGCAGACGTGTATCCTGCTCGCCCCAGTGTTATTTTATCAGGACCGGCGAACATGTTGCGGCACGCCACGGAAGCTCTTACGGTGCCGCCGCAGTCCTGGCTGGACACTAAAGCATTCTTAGCGCATATTTACGCCATTGCTGCCCTTTTCGACTTCAATGTTGAGGTGATCCAGAACGCCACAAACTGGGACATCAAGAAAGCAAAAGAAAGCAGAAAATGATGTCCACCAAAGCCGAATATCTCCAGCGCTGTCAAGAGTGTAGAGGAAAGTAAGTAATGGCCCACGATCCGAGCGGACCCTACGAAACAGAAGAACACGCCCTAGACGAGGGCGGGGGTGGAACTGTAGGTGGCGCTGGCGGCACGCCCACACAGGCTGTTCCCACTCCCCACCGTGCTCCTGTCACAAACACGGTTCAACTTCAGGCGATTGCCGACGGCCAGAATAGCGAGGTCATTCTCGTTGCTGATACCGGCACGCTGTACTATCTCGACACCTCTCTGACGACTTCGCCTGCGGGCGGGGTCCCTAGTCAGAATGGTGGATTTTGGGTTCCAGTAGGGCAAGAAGGCCCCACTGGTCCCGCCGGTCCCGCTGGCGCACCTACGGGTGAGCAGGGGGAGACCGGTGCTACCGGCATTCAAGGGGTTGGCTCTGTCGGCCCACCCGGCCCCTCTGGTAGCACCGGTCCTACCGGCTCAACTGGCATCAAGGGTACAGCAGGCACCCCCGGACTTTCCGGTAATACTGGATCTACAGGTCCCACAGGACAGAGCATCACCGGACAGACAGGTCAATCAGGCATCACAGGTACAACAGGTCCCGCCGGTCCCTCTGGTGTCGCTGGTCCCGCCGGACAGACCGGTGCGGGCGAGACAGGTGGCTCGGGCGGAACCGGAGGCACAGGTGGCACAGGTGTCACGGGTTCTATTGGCTCTGTCGGCGCTACCGGCTCTACGAACGGTTCCACTGGTGTAACGGGCGGTACGGGAGTCACCGGTTCGACTGGTCCCACGGGTCCCACGGGTATCGGCGTAGCTGGTCCGGCTGGACAAACGGACGGCAACACTGGTTCTACAGGTCCGACCGGTAACCCTGGAAACACGGGCGGTGTAGGACAGACAGGCATAGGTTTCTCAGGCGCTACAGGCGAAACCGGACTGACTGGAGCGAGCGGTGCCACGGGTGAAACGGGTGCTACTGGTCCCGATGACCACGATCTGCTGACGAACCGTGATAACGACGCAGGCCACCTTCAGTACAGCTTGGTAGATGGTAGCCGTAACTTTACGGATGACGTAACGCTCAAGAATTCAGCAGATGCTGCCGCCAATCTGTTTATTGATAGTGGTGATATCACAGCTCAGCAGTCTAACATCCAGTTCAGAGATAGAAATGTAACTAAGTGGGTTTTGACAAAAACATCTGCTAACGAGTTCACGCTGTTCAGTACCGAGTTCAGTCATAATGTAATACAGATCATTCCGAATGCTGATAATGCTTCGGCTGTGTTCATTGACGAAGGTAGATTGGGTGTAAAAACAGCTTCCCCTCAGGCAACGCTAGATGTTGACGGAGACTGCATTGTTCGTGGTGACATGACTCTGGTAGACTCTGGTAACAACTCCATCTTTATCAACAGCGCGGACAACAACGAGGCTCGCGTGGAGTTTCAAGGCGCGGCTACTACAGCGTGGACTGTGGCGAAGAAGGCTGATGGAAACTTTGCCGTTCGCGGCAACGACGGCAACAACGAGCCTTTCTTGATTGAGGATGGTGCCGCAACCGACTCGCTCATCATTAGTGGCGGCGGCGACGTAGGCATCGGTATCAACCTGCCTGCCGCTAAACTGGATGTAAATGGTACTGTGAAGTCCCTTGGTCTCCAGTGCGTTGGTAATGCGGATGTCGGCGGCAACATGGTTGCAGCCGGAGCTGTCCAGGGCAATACAGTCCAGGCCAATACAGAACTACGGTTACCTACAGGAACCGTTACGGATAACGGTGCGCAAACGATCTACATCTTTGAGGCCGTTTGTCAGACAGGCATGGTTATTCCTTACGCTGCTACGGGCGGTGCCGCTCCTGCGGGCTGGTTGGTAGCAGAGGGTCAGGCTGTGAGCCGTGCTACGTATGCGGATCTGTTCGCCTTGGTCGGAACTACATACGGTATTGGCGATGGTTCGACCACCTTCAACGTGCCAAATATGACAGGTAATGTTCCCGTCGGCTTGCTAAATGCCGATCCCGCTTTCGGAACCTTGGGCCAGACCGGAGGCTCTAAGACGCACGCCTTGACGGAAGCCGAAATGCCCGCCCACAAGCACTTTGGGTTTGGTGAATCTACTCCAGGGTGGATCTTTGGGACGAGCGCTATTGGTGGAGCTAAGTCTGGATCTAGGGGTGGCATAGACAGTGACAACTTCTACTACGGTACCAGTACCGTTGGCGGCGGCGAGCCTCTGGAATCTGCTGCTGCTGCCCACGACGGCGATCCGCACAGCAATCTCCAGCCCTACATCACGCTGCGATATATCATCAAGACGTAGGTTATTTCTGACTTAGAGGGTACACATGGCCGACTTTACAGGCGCAACAGGTGAAACAGGCGCAACTGGTTCCACCGGTTTAACCGGTGCTGGCGTACAAGGTGCGTCCGGCGCTGGACAGACGGGCGCTACAGGCGCTACGGGTGTAGGTGTAACTGGAGCCCCGGGTGCCTCTATTACCGGCCCCACCGGCACCGCAGGCCCCCAAGGTAACGCAGGCGTACAGGGCTCCGCAGGAGACACTGGCTCCGCAGGCTCACAAGGCGTCCCCGGACCCATCGGTGTCCAGGGTGTCTCTATTACGGGCTCTACGGGCATTACAGGCGTCGCAGGACCCCAAGGAATCGGCCTCACAGGTAAGACAGGAAACACAGGAAGCACAGGACCCCAGGGGGACGTTGGTCTCATTGGCAGCACAGGTATCCAGGGTATCGTGGGCTTAACCGGATCTATTGGCTCGACTGGTGTTGGTCTTGCTGGTACCACTGGTGCCACGGACGGCAGCACCGGAGGAACTGGCAACACTGGCTTTGCCGGTTTGACAGGAACCACCGGCCCGACCGGAACTCAAGGCAGCCCAGGAAACCAAGGTATCCAGGGCGAAACGGGACATCCGGGTCCGGTTGGTGTAATTGGTCCGCAAGGTATCCAAGGCACGGCTGGCATTGGTATCGGTCTCCCTGGAGAGACTGGCGATACTGGCAACACTGGCAACACTGGCCCGATTGGTCCGACCGGGGCAGTTACAGTCCACAGTGGTCTGACAGGGCGGGATCAGGACGATCACGAGCTTTACTTCCTGGCTGATGGTTCTCGCTTCATCGACAACAACGCTGATGCGGAGCTGAACGTCGTCATGGACTCTGGACTAGCTTCTGCCCAGCAGACGAATCTCGTCTTCTCGGATCGCGGCATTCTGGCGTGGACAATGACTAAGAACGTAGCGGGCAATCTCGCTTGGACTTCCAACTCCACCGGCAACATTGTGATGTTCCTGCACAAAGACGCTACGGCGTCGTCCATCTTGGTGGCCGCTAGTGGAAACGTAGGTATCGGAACGGGTGCGCCTTCATCCAAGCTGCACGTAGCAGGGAGCGCCCGTATCCAGGGTAACGAGCTTCGCGTGGACAACGATGCGGACGCTGACACCACGGTCACAATCGACTCTGGGCAGGCCGTTGCTCAGAATTCTCACTTCGTGCTGGCGGATCGCGGTAACGAACAATGGCTGCTCGCCAAGCCGCCGGACAACACGTTCTTCATCCAGCACGTTCCTGACGGTACTCCGCACTTGACGTTCCGTCCCGGTCATGTTATGGACTTGAATACGGCTACCCGATTCGAGAAAAATAACGCTGACCCGATGGATATCCACGCCCACGCAGCGCGCCACGACGTGGGTGATGCTGATCCTATCGACTGGGCGTCTAACCTGAATACAGTGAATCCTGACCTGTTCCGGCAGGCTCGTAATATGTTCCCAAATACTATTCAGGGGGGCGGAAACTCCGTTAGTGCGTCAACAAATAATAACCTGACTAGTTCTTTCGAGACACTCCACAGTATTGTTTTGGACTTTTCTAGTCGCTCTAACCCTTCTCAGGTGCTTATCATCGGACAGGGAAACTATATCGCAGACGGTGACTCAACGGTAACAATCGAACAGGCAATGCAGTTGGACTCTGGCGGAGGTTTCAGTACGTTCGGCATACCCTCGAACAACTCTACTAGACGGGGAGGCGACGAGCATTTCTCATGCTGGAGCTTCTGGTGGCTGACTTGCCCTGCGTCAGTTTGCACCATCCGTCTCCGGGCACGGGAACAAAATCAAGACGCTAACTGGAGTCGAGCCATGATTATTTACACAGATATCGGCGAGTCGCTCGCGATCTCCTAAGGAGGCTTAAATGGCCATTAACATCAGAATCGACCCAGCAGCATATGCCGCTAGTGGTCCTCTTGCTCAGTTTGCTACCCGGGAAATTCCCAACACTTATCCGAAGCTCCACGAGCCTCTCCTTTCGGCGGTTACGGGTACCGGCTACATCGCCAGCGCTCCTCGCCTCACGGGCTCTTCGAACATCTTAGATGACGGAAGTTTTCCCACAGCCGAGGGTGCTACGGGGACGTTTGAGGCAGCCCTTCCCGTAGATACAACCGAGGATATCGTAGTGCATGTGTCCCCCACCAGTGGCTCTGCAATTGTGCGCGGCGGTAGTGCCTGGGACCCGAATCAGGCTGAATTCGATCCTTCTTACGGACTAGACGTTGGCATCGCGGGCGTCACTCTCCAGGGTGACGTTTTCGAGACGGCCCTCAAAGAGCCTGTGGGAATGCAGTTCCGGGCAAACTTGCAGGATTATGTTGCTCGTGGTATTCTCATTGTTACAGAGGGACCGACCGGACCTCCGATGGACCCGGGAGAAATTGCGGACTATACCGCCCCGTAAGGCTCAGCTACACTAAAGAGCTTGCATGTCGAGCATCTGCCCCGTTTGTGGTGGTGGGGAATTCGCTAGCACTGAAAGCTCAACCGCTGGCCTGACCCCTTACCTTTCTTGTAATTCCTGTGGCCTCTGGGCACAGTATCCAGCCCCTGCATTCCGGTACGAGTCGGACCTCCAACCCCAGACGGGCCGGGAGGCTATGACCGAAGTTGCCTGTCTCTTGAATCAAGACCTGGCTGCGAGGCTGTTCCACGCACATAAGCCCGAATCCGTTCTGGATATCGGGTCGAAATACCCTTACTTCCTGAAGTGCTTCAAGGATTTAGGCGTCGAGGATGTCATAGGCATCGACGGCTTCGAGGGGGCCACGGAATTCGGTGACGAGCTGGGTGTGGCGATGATTATCGACAACTTCCTTGAGCACGATTTCGGGGACAAGAAGTTCGATCTCATTACGCTGGTCCACTGCATCGAACACTTCTCCGATCCTGCCGCAGCGATGAGCAAGGTTCGTTCCATCCTATCCGATACTGGAGTGGTCTATATACGCACCCCAGAAGTCAAGACAGTAGGCATCGACATTCACCTGACGGATGAACACTACCAAATCCACCCCATCCTATTCTCCCGAGAATCCTTCCGCTTACTGGCTAAGCAGGAAGGATTCCGCATTTTCGATGAGTGGGAGCAGGGAGAAGTGGGTCAGATGGACTGGCAGCTTCGGATCGCCGAAGACATCCGCATTAGCTTCGCAGTTGTTTCCTGTAATGAGGAAGAGGTCATAGGGCGCATGCTCGACAGTATCGAGTCCTTGGCCTGGGAGGTAGTCGTTTACCTCAACAACTGCGACGACAGGACCCCGGAGATCATCAAGGAGTTCGGTGAGCGCACGGGCACCAAAACCCGAATCCTAGAGGGTTTTTGGGATGACAATTTCGCCCGCGCTAAGAACGAGGCTATTATGGCGTGCGAGGGCACCCACGTAGCTTGGATGGACTGCGACGACGTTCTGTCCGATGACGCCCCTGGCAAGATCATGGTTCTCCTCAACGAGAGACCCGACAATCCCCAGGATTGGCGGCTTATTTACGGAGGCGATACGTTCTTCCATTGCCGACTCTGGCGAAATGAGGCTCGGCTGGACCGTCACGGTAACACGTTCCTGCCACACTTCCACGACAAGTGCCATGAGTATATATGCCTGGGTGGCTACCAGGGAATGAAGCTGAAGTGTGACGATATTACGCTGCGGCATCTCCCGACACCTAAGGACGCCTCCGGCCGAAACATTCGTATTCTCTTGGCAGCGGAAGCCGAAGGACCCACCCAGTGTCCTTACTGCCCCGCCACCCACGACGACAAGGGACGCACCTTGTTCTACCTGGGTAACGGTCTCCGAGAGGGTGGCCGGACCGAAGAGGCACTAGAGCGCTATCAGGTCTATCTCGATGAGAATCTGGGCTGGCATGACGAACGCTTCTGGGCATGGATGTACCAGGGCTACTGTAACCAGAAGCTAGGTAAGAATCCTGAGGCTCTGCGATCATATTGTAACGCGCTGGCTACGAACTCCCGTTGGGCAGAGCCGTACATGTCTATCGCTCGCCTGAAGTATGCCCAGAACGACTACAAGGCTGCTATTTCATGGTCTATCCAAGCTGCCGCACAAACCCTGCCCAACACGCTGATGTTCCTAAACACGGGAGCATACAAGGACCAGCCGTTCAGATTGATGAGCTGGTGCTGGGAGCACCTCGGGGACCTTGACAAGGCCATCCAATATGCCGAGATTGCCGCACAGCGAATTGGCGGACCAGACAGTGATTGGGCCGCACGAATCACTGGCCTTAGAGCGACCCGGGGAGGAGACCGAGAAGCGGCCCCTAAGCAAAAGATCGCCCAGGTAATGCGCCCCGGTGCCCTGGGTGACATTATCATGTCCACGGCAGCCTGCAAGGGTTTGAAGGAGCAGGGATACTATGTGCGGTACGTCTGTCACCCCGGCTCGATTTCAGCCATCGAGGACAACCCATACGTCGATGAAGTGGTCGCCGTACCGGAGAACAACTGGGATGGGATTCTGAAGCAGACGGAGAACCTCCCCAAGGCTGAGAAGGTGATTGCCTTCCAGTATCCGATGAAGGAGCAGTATCCCGAGGTACCGATGCGCCAGCACTTGGCTCACTTCTTCTGCGAGGATGCCGGAGTCCCTGTGAGCACGGACCTCTCGATGGGCTTTAAGCAGGAGCACCTAGATTATGGTGCTCTTCACGGTACCGGCAAGGTGGTCATCCACACGAAGGCTGGCTGGTCCCCGCTGAAGAACTGGCCGATGGACGCCTGGGAAGACCTTGTGGGGCGCATTAAGGAGGCAGGTTTCGAGGTAGCCCAGATCGGTACCGCCAGCGAGCCTCTGGTTCCGGGTGCTGAGCGCTTGGATACTCCCTCCATTAAGCACGCTGCCGCTGTACAGAAGTTCTCGGCCCTTTTCATCGGTGTAGACTCTATCTTCAACCACACTTCACAGGCTGTCGCTAAGAAGTCCGTGATTCTATGGGGATCTACTCACCCGCTGGGCTCTGGGTACGATCAAAATGTGAATCTGGTGAACGGCGGTGTCTGGACACGCGAGATGGGAACGGGAGGGCCTACGAAGTCCTGCCAACCGTGCTATCGCGAGTACAACCAAATGAGTGTCCACCCGAAGCCACCGTGCCCTAATCTGGTACAGCACGCAATAACTACACTCCCTGAAGAGGAGTACCCCCAGAAAACGATAAACGCATGTGTTTCCTCTAACACACCGGATTTGGTATGGAAATACGTAAAGGAGATTCTTTTGTGACTAGTACAATACCTATGAACTATAGATCCATTATTTCGATGGCAACTAACTGGAGATCTCCATGAGACAAGATTTGGCTGTACTTCTCAATAACCTGTGGGGTTTGTTTAGAACTCGCATATATGGTGCTTTTATACGAGGGAAGTTCTTGTGTTTTCGACACACGATAAGCCAGAACGTGTTTAGATTGTCCCTCAATGATGAGGGTATGCGTTCGAATAGTAAGTTCAATGCAAATCTTTACAACTTTCTATCAACACACTACCAATATGTTCGTAACGATAGAAACAGAAGTGTTACGCCTGCTGAGGTAGCTGACGTGGAGGAAGAGTTTGCAAGACGATCCTCTTTGCGGTGGGGGCATCTTAAAGACGCTCTGAAAAAGCGTAATGTGCTTCCTGGGCAGGATACAACGCATGATTAGCACAATACCTATGAACTACAAATGCCTTATCTTCGATCCGCAAGTACCGGACGAGGATGGTAAGTCTGACGGTAGGGTTACAATCAATGGGCTTCCCCCGGGCATCATGAGCCCGAGCTACCCCCACCTAGTAGGAGGGGACGGGAAACCGCAGCCGATTGATGTGAAGACCATTGTTGACGCTTTTCACCCCGAGACTTGCGTGTACACAGGAGCCCCTGCTGAAGGTATCAACATTCTGGATGGAAATCCGCAGAATTTTCTCATCACCAATCTTGAGCCGATCTCAAAGGCTTGGATGGATTCTTTGCCTTTCCTCCCGAAGGCAGCAATCACTAGGGTATTCCCTGGAGCAACTGGAGACCTCGAAGTTGAGGTATACGGAGCGCCACTCTTCAGGGCTGAAGAAACCCTCAACAATCTACAGATCCCGGAAGTACCGGGTGAGTTGGGGTTAGCGCACTATGAAGCTGAACTTTTGTGGGTATGGAATCAACTCACAAAGGTAACTTTGCTAAAGGGATTAAGGTCTCTTACAAAGCGCAACAAGCAGACTGGGGTTTCGGTCGCACTTACAAACAAGGATGTGTTGGAGTTTACGTTCAAATTGTTGCACCAAGACTTCACCACCCAGGAGAATTAAACATGTCGCTCGATCTAGATGCACTACTGAATGAAGGAAAAAAGATTTACGTCAAGAACACGTCGCGCCCCATGGGCCACATCGTGTTGACGTTTGTCACTGCCCACGGTAAGGCCGTGCCGCGTAACATCCCCCGAACGTGGATTCCGATCTGCCTTACGGACACCCTGTCGCCGGATATCATTGCACAGAGCAATGAGCTGCGCCAGTTCCTCAACAAGGGCATTCTCGCCCTGGTTGAGCCCACGGTTGCGCAAAACGAGCTGAAGACGGCTGACGCCTCTGAAGAGTCCCGGCGACTCAACCTCTCGGACTTCTCCGATAAGGCTGAGGTCACCGAGCGCACGCTCGTTCTGGATAACCAGTTCACTGCCGAGGCCAACCCCCTGAACCCGATGGAACCTGCGCAACTGGCTGATCCGGTGAATAACCGCGTGAAGTCCACCCTACTGCGTGTAGAGTCCAAGGACATCACTGAGCGAGAGGCTGTCGCGGAATTCCGCATCATGCAGGGTGAGCTTACCAGCCACGATCTCACCTATATTATCTCTCAGGTAGAGGATGAAGGTCCGCTCAAGCGGTTTTCCTTCGCCGTCCTGTCGGAGCACTCCGCCGCCGTCGCACAAGACGTGGTAGATACCGACGATCCGGCCGAAGACCCTGAGGCGCTCGCCGCAGGGAGGTCGCAGCAGGCCGTATAGAATTAGGGGACAGACATGGCGGGTGCCGAATTTATCACGAGCGTTGTAGATAGAAAGAATGGCCCCGGTCTCCTGCGAAGCTCTAAGACCTCCGGGAACCCGGTGTTTGCCCTAGCGGGCAATGCACTGGGTTTCGGGGGCGGGCTTCTTCCTAATGCTGGGCTTCTTGAGAACCGTACCGACTTCGAGTGGGAGATGGGCTGCATTTCATGGCAGCAGCATAAGCAGCCAGCCGACGCCGGAGATTTTCCTTACGCAAACGAGCTTGGTGCTCTAGGCTCTCGCCTTCCCGATTTCGTAAACCCCTTCCCTTCTGAGAATATTTCAGAACCGAAGGCGATCAAGTTCCGCTGTAACCCATCCGACGTAAGCTGGACGATGCCTCAGCGTACTGTTGAGCAGAAAACTAAGGCGGGCACAGTCCTCCACGCCTGGAACGATAACGACCGCAAGTCATACTATGATGAGCCCGTCCTAACGTTCAAGCTCCAAACCGGCAACATTCTACCCACCCGCAGCATTCTCAATCCCCGTGGCGTCGTACCGGAGGGTTTGGACAACTTCTACGAGTTCATGAGTCTGGTAGATGAAGTGAAGGTTCTCGATGATGGTCGAGCAAATCTATGCTACATTGACTACAACAGCCTCATCTTCCCGTCGATTCGGCTTTGGGGCTTCTGGCAGCCTAGCGGAATTTCCTTTTCCGACTCTGCGGCAAATCATGCGCAAGTAAACAGTTGGACGGCCTCCTTTACGGTTTACAAGTCCTTCCCGGAACTGGGGCGAAACATTGCGACCACGAACACTAGCGTCGTAGATGGTAGTCAGGCGGGCCAGTCTCTACGACAAATGTACAACCACCGTTCGGGTCACACCTATTCCAATAAGCGAAGTGAGACGTTCGGATTACTTCAGGACGCAGCGCTCTCCACGCAGGCAGTCGTAACTGGTCAGGTTGCCCCCAGGGACATCGGGGCCGCAGCTAAAGCCACTATCAACGCTGCCAGCCAGCGAGTTGTCCAGCGCGCCTCCACGGCGGCAGCAGGTGCCGTTGCCCTTGCAGTTTCCGGTGTACCTAACGCGCCTCGCGCTGGCGGATTCTAATAAGGACCCCAACCGGGCACCCACCCTCATGTTATCTCTAACCAGGGGATACTCTATTTCCTCTGGCGATGGGAAACTGGCGATGGCGTTTAACGGTTCGAGTCGGATCTATATGGATCTCTCTACAATCGAGCACGGACTTGAGTGCTCGGATTGTTTGAGATGGTACGTCCCGATTTTTGGGACCGATGATCCCTGCCCGCACTGCAAGAAGCAGGGCGTTCCTACCTACCCCAACCGAGTCCGGTACCTAGCTGTAAAGCAAGGGTATTCTCTGCGAGAACTCGCCCGTGAGGCGGATCTTGAGTGGAGAACTGTGCGTTTAATCTCCCAGGGCCGTCGCGCCCCGCACACAGGTACCAAGAAAAAGATCTTGAAGGCTCTCGGTTCATCTATCAAGAAGAGCGAAATGCAATACGTGTTTCCTCACGACCGCAGGAGTCAACGATGAGATTCAATTGGGACATCACGGCGGATTATGATTACGCCTCCACGCAGGTCAACCTTTCGGATGATATTGCGAAACGTATCATGGACTGGGGAAAAGAGAATATCCCAGACGAAGAGGTTTACGATACGGACGAGGACAAAGGTCGAGATGACGATCCTCACATTACCATCCTGTACGGCATTGTAGACGATGCTCCCCAGCAGGTAATCGACCTGTTGCAGGGAAAGCCCCCAGCTATAGCTACTCTGGGGAAAGTATCTCTCTTCGAGAACGATGACTACGATGTCGTCAAAATCTCTGTGGAGTCCGAAGACCTAGCCAAGTTCCAGAAGATCCTATGGGATGAGGTAGAGCACGAATCCGATTATCCCGAGTACGAGCCACACGTCACCATCGCCTATGTGAAGCCGGGTTCCGGCAGCTTGTACTCGGGAGCCACTGACTTCGAGGGTACGAAAATCACTTTCGATACCGTTGTCTTCTCGCCCAGTGATGGGGAGAAGACTGATATTCCCCTCGGTGTAGGACTTGCTGCGAGGTTAAGCTGGAGCGTCTAGATGGCAACTGGAGAGACATGCCAAGCAGGCCCCGTCGGACCCACAGGTCCGCCCGGAGTAGGCTTTACAGGTGCAACCGGATCGACCGGCGGCACTGGCATTACGGGTCCGTCTGGCGTTGGCCCGACAGGTGAGCGAGGCGTTACAGGTCCCGTTGGTGCAACCGATGGTTCTACTGGTGGAACCGGCGCTCCGGGTGTCGGCTTTGCTGGTACGACCGGTCCCACAGGCGGAACTGGCCCGACCGGCTTTGGTCTACAAGGTCCGGCTGGAGGCGCTACAGGACCCACAGGTCCGGCTGGTCCTGCTGGTGCTCCCACGGGCGAGACGGGTGCCACGGGTCCGTCTGGCGGTCCCATTGGTGAAACTGGTGCTCCGGGTGTCGGTTTCACGGGCGCTACGGGCGCAACTGGTTACACGGGCCTTACAGGTGCTTCTGGCGTTGGTCCCACAGGTGCTACGGGTGAGACTGGACCCAAGGGCTCTACGGATGGCAGCACAGGCCCGACAGGAGAGCCGGGTGTTGGACTTCAGGGTAACACGGGCGTTACCGGTTCTACCGGCCTGAAGGGTGAAACAGGCTGTGCAGGCCCTGCTGGAGGCAGCACTGGTTCCACGGGTGCTATAGGACCCGCAGGCGCTCCTACGGGCGAAACTGGACCCACTGGTGCCAAGGGTCCTGCTGACGGCAATACGGGCGCTACAGGCGCTACAGGAGAGCCTGGAGTAGGGTTTACAGGCCCAACTGGCATAGGCGTCACTGGTGCCACTGGTGATAAGGGCTGCCCGGGTGAGCCCGGCGCTCCCACGGGTGCCACGGGTCCAATTGGTCCGGCTGGCGCTCCCACAGGTGAAACTGGTCCCACTGGTGCTGTGGGTCCGGCTGGTGCGCCCACGGGCGCTACGGGCGATACTGGTCCACCTGGCGTTGGACTAAAGGGAGATACAGGCAACACTGGTGGAACGGGGCCGACGGGCGCTACCGTTGGCGATACAGGAGCGACAGGTGACACAGGACCAACAGGACAAACCGGCCTGCAAGGTGACCCTGGTTGTCAGGGACCTCCCGGACCCGCTGGTGCCCCTACCGGAGCAACTGGAGCCTCAGGAGAAACTGGAGCTACCGGAGAAACTGGCGCAACAGGTAACACAGGTGAAGGTGAGACTGGAGCTACCGGAGCAACTGGTCTCACGGGAGCTACCGGGGGAACCGGGGCATCTGGAGCTACAGGTGAATCTGGTGAAACCGGGGCGACTGGAAGCACGGGAGCTAGCGGCAGCACTGGCGAAACAGGTGTTACTGGACCCATCGGCGAGACAGGTGCCACTGGATCTACGGGTTCGACCGGACAAACTGGAGAAACTGGGGCAACAGGCTCAACAGGAGGAACAGGCGCTACTGGTAACACTGGGTCTACTGGAGAGACGGGCGCTACGGGAAGAAGTGGCGGAACTGGCGGGACCGGCTCTAGCGGAGAAACCGGAGCAACTGGAGCTAGCGGTGCAACAGGTCTTTCTGGGGAGACAGGTCTCACAGGGAGCACGGGAACATCAGGAGAGACAGGATCAACTGGAGCGACTGGTGCAAGCGGCGCTACCGGACTCACGGGCGCTTCTGGAGAGACTGGGGCTACTGGACAAACAGGAGTAACAGGTGCAGGAGAAACTGGTAGTACGGGAGCCACGGGCGAAACTGGATCGACTGGTGGAACTGGCGCTACGGGAGCAACCGGAGCGACGGGTGCTACAGGCGCTACTGGCGCTACTGGCGCTACTGGCGCTTCGGGGCAGACCGGTGAAACTGGTTCGATTGGTGGAAGTGGCGCTACTGGCGAATCTGGTGCTACGGGAGCTACGGGACTCACAGGAGTAACCGGACATGGCGAGACTGGAGCAACCGGAGCAACCGGAGCAACAGGAGAGACTGGACATACGGGTGCCTCTGGTGCTACAGGTGAGACTGGAGAAACTGGACAAACCGGCGGAACGGGTGCAAGCGGTTCTACGGGCGAAACGGGCGCTACTGGTCAAACAGGGTTCACTGGAGCAACTGGTGAGCTAGGCCCCACAGGTCCCAACGAAGAGCAGGCAGTTGTAATCGCCTCGTACAATGCGAACGCCAAGATCGGAAGGTACCTTGAGTTCGGGGGGGGGGTGTCCTCGTTCGATTCTCCGTTCGTAATTGCTGGCGCGTCTGCGATTTCTGATCTTACCTTGTCCTCCTCCGTTAATGAGACTGGCACGATTACGATCAGCATTAACAGCATCCCTACAACGACCATATCGCTGGCCGCTTCGCAGAAAGCCAGAGTCAGCGGCCTGACTATTTCTCTAGTAGCGGATGACGAAATCTTCGCCCAAATAACGGCGGGCTCTATCGAGAAGCCTCTCTTGAACATCTGGCTGAAGGCTAAGTAATGGCAGATACTGATTTGGTAGTCAGGAATGATTCCGGTTTACTTCAGGTTTGGGGTGGCATGGAGATCGGTGCGGCCGGGACCTACATCGTTCAAGAGGCGGATCGTCTCAGGTTCCTAGATGATGACAGATTTAGGGTCGAGCTGGTACCGGCAAATGCAGTTGTAAATAACGGTATTTTTGACCTTTCTGAGATCGTGGCTGTAGCCGCACTGAGGCAGGATAGGACCACCGAGGAAACCACTTTGAAGAGATTCGGAGTGGTTACAGTAGGGTCTTATCTTACTCTAGAAGGTGCTCCTCCCGCGCTGAGGCAATTTGTTGTCCCTTTTACCGGATATTTCTCCAGGGCTTTGGTTACAGCGTTGTCAACCACTAGCTTCACGGTTGGTATTAACGTAAATGACGTACAGGTGGACACTATTATGTTTCCAAGTAGTGGTAGTCCGCAAGGGTCCTTGTTCGAACCCCTGACGATCGTGGTGCAACAAGATGACGCTGTGAGCATTACACTTGTATCCGGGGCGGTGGAAGAACCGTCAGTACAACTGACCCTACAGGATTTCTAAATGGCATCTTCAAGATTTCTAAAGAACACTACTCTCTCTGACATCTTCATTGATGATGTTGGAGTAAACCTTCCCGCGAGCAGCACGACCGAGCTGGACTTTCGCGACCTGTGGCTCTGGGCACGCTCCGTTGAGGGCGGTGACATTGAGCCCTTCATCGACAGCGCCGATGTAGTCGTAAACGACGGACTCCGAGACATTTTTGAAATCGACATAGCCAAGAACTTCTTGCGGGTCGATCCACTCCGAGTTACAGTAAACGGCTCTACCGCGATGGAGCGAGTGAAATCCATCGACTTTGTTGGTAACGTAACTGTAGTCGGTGAAACGGGCGGCGGTATTGAACTTGCAGTTGGTTCCATCACAGGAGGTACGGGTGCCACAGGTGCCACGGGTGCCACTGGTGCTACGGGAGATACGGGTGACCAAGGCCCCCAGGGCGACCAAGGCGTCCAGGGTGACCAGGGCAATACAGGTAACACTGGTGCAACCGGTCTAACTGGTGAGACTGGTCTCACAGGCGCTACTGGCTTCGGTAACACTGGCCTTACAGGCGCTACTGGACTCACTGGTCTTACAGGTGAGACGGGTGCCACTGGAGCCACTGGAGCCACTGGTCTTACAGGCGCTACTGGACTCACCGGACTCACCGGACTCACAGGCGAAACTGGTGCCACTGGTGCTACGGGAGCTACTGGTCTTACAGGCGCTACTGGACTTACTGGACTCACAGGGCTACTGGGCTCACCGGACTCACAGGTGAAACTGGTGCCACCGGCGCTACTGGTCTTACAGGCGCTACTGGTCTTACAGGCGCTACTGGTCTTACAGGTGAAACTGGTGCCACGGGTGCCACGGGCCTTACAGGAGCTACGGGCGAAACAGGGCTCACGGGTGCTACCGGCGCTACCGGCGCTACCGGTCTCACAGGGCTCACAGGCGAAACTGGCTTAACAGGAGCCACTGGCCTTACAGGAGCTACCGGCCTTACAGGAGCAACCGGACTCACAGGTCTAACCGGTGAAACCGGAGCGACAGGAGCCACTGGCCTTACAGGAGAGACTGGTTCCACGGGTGCTACTGGTCCTGATAAGGAGCGGTATGTCTTCTCTGGCGGTGTTAACAAGGCCGGATCTGGTGTTGGTAAGTTTGTCTCTTGGGCCAGCCAGAACACTTCTGACGCTAGCCCGTTCATTATCCTAGAGGGATCTACAATTGTTGGTTTGAGTGTGGCTTCAGCCGCTGCTTCGACTGGTACATTCACTCTTCGAGTGAATGGCGGTGCCGTCGCGACGATCAGTTTGGCGGCTGCTTCTAAGGGCGTTACAACTGGGCTCTCGGTGGCCGTCGTAAGTTTGGACGAGATCTCCGCTGAGATTACAGCAGGCTCCTTTAACAGACCCCTACTAACCGTATGGATGCAGGTGGACGCATAAATGGCAACTACAATTCTCACAATCACCAATAGCAGCGGGTCCGAGAAGATCTACGGAGGCCAACGTGTAGCCAACACGGCAAGCTTCGTGGTTTCTGACGGGGACCGCACCCAGCTTCTTGAGGACGATACGCAGTTCGGGCCTGACCTAACTGCTGGTACCGCTGTAGTGGACAACGGCGTCTTCAACCTCTCTGAGTCAGTTGCATTAAGAGCGCTGCGCTCCGAGCAAGCTGTGATTACACCTTCTTGGCACGCGTCGGGCGATGTCACAGTAGGAAGTTTCCTAAAGAAGATGCAGCTTCCTCCGGGTGTTGGTGAGTATAAGGCTCAATTTACTGGCTATCTTTCTGAGGCAGTTACCTCGCAGCTTGGTGTTCTTGCTTTCGAAGTGCAAATTCTGGTGAATGACGCAGCGCAGGCTACGATTGTTGTCCCCGCCGCCGGTAGTACCCAAGAATCAGTCGTAACTGCCCTGTCTATCCCGATTGTGCAGGAAGATTCGATCTCCATCACGGTAAGCTCTGGCGCTCCCGAGGACCCGATTGTGAGGCTCACGCTACAGGATTGGTAACCCGTGGCATCTAGAGCAATTCGCAATACAACCCTATCAGATATTTTTCTGGATGATATTGGGACTCGTATTCCTGCGAGCACGATCCTCGAAATTCATCCGTCTAATGTTCAACTGTGGCACAATTCCGCAGACGGCGGCGACGCCGAGCCCTTCATCGACAATGGCGACCTAGTTGTTTCTGACGAGAACGGAGATCTTGCCCCAGACCACGGCAAGAGCTTCCTAAAGCTGGACCATGTTCACATCCAGATCAACGGGGTACCGCATTACGGGTCCGTTAAGGTCATCAATTTTGAGGGAGCCACAGGCAGCACCGCCGTTGGCTCTATCGTCAACATCTCAGGCTTGCAGGGTGAAACTGGCCTGACTGGAAATGTTGGCGCTTCGGGCACTACAGGCACCCAAGGTACCACGGGTGAGACAGGAGCAACTGGAGAAACTGGAGCAACTGGTATCACAGGAGCCTCTGGTGAAACAGGTGCTACAGGTTCGACAGGACAGACTGATTTTCAAGACGTGATTGTTTTGAATGTAGAAGCACCAGTAGATGGTGATGAGGTCTGTCTAGAAGCTTTCGCATTCTATCCGTATGAAATTCTTAGCATCGGACAACACACTAGCGTGGGTTACATCGAGACCACAATCAAAGTGGCTGGCGCTACTGTTGGTGCATTCGAAGAGCTGTCAGCCACAGCAGGGTCTACAGCTACAGACGCAACGGGTGAAACAGGTGTAGCCATCGGTGACGATGTTTCCATCTCGTTCACTGGGTCCTCTACAGGCCCCGTTGACTATTGCATGTCCATGAATGTTCGTAGGTTGAACCCTCAGGATAACGACTTCATCGGTAACACGGGTGGAACTGGTGAAACTGGCCCGACGGGGGCAACTGTCGGCGAGACGGGGGCGACAGGTGCCACAGGAGCCTCTGGTGAAACCGGAGAGACAGGAGAGACAGGAGCCACAGGTGCCACAGGTGCCACAGGTGCCACAGGAGCCTCTGGTGAAACAGGAGCCACAGGCTCGACGGGATTGACTGGAGCTACAGGAGCCTCCGGTGAAACAGGAGCAACCGGACAGACTGATTTTCAAGACGTGATTGTTTTGAATGTGGAGGCCCCGGAAGATGGTGATGAGGTCTGTCTAGAAGCTTTCGCATTCTATCCGTATGAAATTCTTAGCATAGGGCAGCATACTAGTGTGGGTTACATCGAGACCACAGTCAAAGTGGCTGGCACTACCGTTGGTGCCCTCGAAGAGCTGGCAGCTACTGCGGGTTCGACTGCCACAGACGCAACGGGTGAAACAGGCGTAGCAATCGGTGACGATGTTTCCATCTCGTTCACTGGTTCTTCC
>LAZR01001074.1_pt1 | contig 18232 bp, 19 predicted proteins | sample 329461 | NCBI WGS metagenome assembly LAZR01 (sample SAMN03002196, study PRJNA259156) | marine sediment metagenome | biome: sea floor; feature: Hydrothermal impacted sediments; material: marine sediment; isolation source: Loki non-amplified sample from Loki's castle hydrothermal vent sediment ...
ACCTCCGATAAACCGGCGTGCTTCGTCTAGGGTTATCCCCAGCCTTATCAGCTTGCGCTTGAGGTAGCTTTGATTTTCAAAGCGGATTTCGCGGTTATGTGCCGCGCTGCTTTCGAGATTGATGACATTCTCAAGATAAATCATCTGCACTGCCGGTGCCGGTTCAATCTGATAGGGGGCAAGCCAGGGGCGCGTCCAGACATAGGCGTCAGCCATGGCATAGATATCTTGCGCATCATGCAGTCGCTTTGCCGCCTGGGGTGACAGAACATATGCCCCAAGCCCGATCTTGTTCTTGTAGATATAGCGGGCACTGATTTCGGGATTTTTTGTATGCCAATATTCCGTACGCGATATGCCATGCCGACCGGGGGCGAATTCCAGATCATAGATCACATTCCAAGGGTCTGATCTTGCTGCAAGAACCGCCAGAACATCCTTGATAGTCGGCGAAAATACCACATCGTCTTCGATTATCATAACCGGCGAGGTTTCTTTGGCGGCCAGCGCCCAGACATGACGATGCGACATAAAGCATGCAATGTCTTTCTTACTTATCGAACGGGTCCAGTTGTTTGCCGCCCGTTGGCAAAATTCGTCGTCCAACCCTGCTGCATCGATGGCGTTGACGAAATGCATATCAAGCCCGAAACGTTTAGCTTGGGCTTCTTGCATCGCCCGCCGTTCGGTCGCGACGGGCACGTTGATCACATAAATTTTCAAAGCATCCGCCTAACAATCCCAAAGATATCCCGAGTGATAATGCAATGAAAAGAACATGTCATCCGCATCGGTCACTATTCATCCGGTGGGACAAGGCCAAGTCCGCGCAGATAGATACCTATCCCGCTTTCCAGCAGTTCTTCCGCGGGAAATGGGGATGCGCGACCAGGAGAGTTTCGCGCAAACAGCTCGACGACGCCGTGGCTCAACGCCCAAATATGAGCAGAAAACATCGATGCAGGGGGGCGTTTGGCAGCGGGAATATGCTGGCTAAGATCGCTGGCAGCTTGCTCGAGAATCCCATTGGCCCGCTGGGCCGCAGCGGCCAAGTCCGGCGACCGGTTTACGGAAATGCCACTTTCAAACATTGAAATGTAATGGCCGGGGAAATCCCGCGCAAATGCCAGATATGCACGCCCTGTTGCCTCAAATGCTTTGAGGGCCGAAGGTTGACCGGACTGATAGGCAGCCTCCATCAGCTCGGCGAAAATCTCGTAACCTTGCAAAGCGCCTTCAGCGATCAGCTCCTCTCGTCCGTCGAAATGGCGGTAGACTGCTGCCGGGGTGACGCCTGCCTGCTTGGCCGCTTCGGACAGGGTAAATCCCGTAGGCCCACGTTCTTTGATCAGCATCAGGGCGGCATCAATCAGGGCCTGCCGTAGATTGCCATGGTGATATCCACGTTTAGACATCCCAGATATCCGGACCACCACATATTTTTTCATCAATCAGGCCAATGGCAGCCGTATCTTTGTTTGAATAATCGAATGCATGGAGCACTGTGCGGATAGCCGCCAACCGGGCGCGGCGCTTGTCGTCAGACCGGATGATCGTCCACGGCGTTGTGGCCGTGTGGGACCGTGCCAAGGTGTCTTCAATCGCCGCGCTATAGGCATCCCATTTACTAAGACCCATTACGTCGATCTTACTCAGCTTCCAATGCTTCAAAGGGTCGCTTTCACGAGCCAACATGCGGCGCAGCTGCTCTGCTCGGCCAACATTCAGCCAGAACTTAAACACATGGATACCGTCATCAACCAGCGTTTTTTCGAACGGAACAACCTGAGAGAAAAAATGTTCGCGCTGCGCATCGGTACAAAAACCGAATACCGGTTCGACAACACCCCGATTATACCAGCTTCGGTCGTAAAATACCATTTCGCCAAAGCTTGGTAGATGGCAGATATATCGCTGAAAATACCATTGCCCGCTTTCGGTGTCCGTGGGTTTTGATAGCGCCACAACCCGAGCAGCACGGGGATTCAGGTTCTGCTGCATCCGCTTGATGGTTCCGCCTTTGCCGGCCCCATCTCGCCCCTCGAAGACCATGACGATGCGGGTCCCGGTTTCACGACCCCAAGACTGTAGTTTGGCCAGCTCGATCTGAAGCCGCTCCATCTCGGTCTCATATTGCTTACGGCCTATCCTTTCGGGATAAGGATAGGTGTCATTAAGGATATCGTCCTTGTCGGCGCTTTGAATAGTCTGTCTGATCTGCTCTGGTGCGTCGTTCTGAAAGAATGCGCTGATCGCACCATCAAAGGGCAGGTCCATTTGGGTCTCCTAATCGTAGTGTTCCGCGATGTTATGGAACGTTCTTGGTCCTAGCGCAAACCCGCACGTTCAGCCGCACTGTCGATAGCCGCCAGAACCTGGGGTTGGGCTGCGTGTTGCGGCATATGGCCTATACCCGGCAGTGTCGTCAGAACGGCGTCGGGTAGCTGTGTCATCAGCACCTTAGCATGAACATCAAAAGGGACGATAGTATCAGCGGTGCCGTGCACGACCTCGACTGGCATGGTCAGCTGCGCGTATCGCGCGACCATCTGCTTGATATGAGGCAGCAATGTATTCACTTGCTGTGCGTTGGCGCGCATGGAACCCCGGCGTAAAGCAAGTGCAGCACCGATATAGCTATCGTACCCTTTGGGCGCACGTTGCGGAGCAAAAATCAAATCGATATTTTTTTGCACAAATTTTGCCGGCATAAACGCCGTGATCGCAGGAATAATTAGTGCCGAACCTAAAAGAGACCCTGTTAAGCGATATTGCCAGCCAAGATCACCCTGCCATTCTTCTGATACCGCTGACACAAGTACCAGTGCCTTGGTTTGCTCCGGTCGCTCTATCCCCCATGCCAAAGCGACGGCACCACCGTAGGAATGCCCCAACACAACCGGGTCGGTCACGCCAAGCTGGTCTGCTGCCTTTTGCAGCAAAATTGCTTGTTCAGTAGGCGAGGCCGCGGCGGTATTCCATACGCCAGAATCCTTGGGCAGGATGTCGGTCCAACCCATTCCGGGTCGGTCAAACATAATAACGCGGTATTTATCCTTTAGCTTATCCGCCATATCAAACGTGAAATCGCGCAGATTACCCGAAGCACCGTGGATAAGCACAAGGTCAGGGCCGTTACCCACTACCTTTGCATGTACCGTGACGCCGTCAATATTCATCAATTCGCCAATTGGCGGAAAGTCGGCATCTGCCGCTGCTTCTTTGGCATGGGCGCGCCACTGCACCACCCCCACCAAGACGCCTATCAGAGCAAGAATAAGCAGTGTTTTACGTCCCAATAGCATTCAAATCATAGGGGGTAGACTGGTATATTTCGTTGACCCAATTACCGTACAAAAGGTGAGCATGACTACGCCATCGGTTCAAAGGCGTTTTGGCTGGATCGTCGTCGGGGTAATAATTACACGGAACCTTGACCGGTGTCCCGGCCTCAATGTCGCGGTCATACTCATCTTTCAGGGTGTCGCGGTCATATTCAAGGTGATTGAAAATATACAAAGCACGATGCGCCGGATCTTCGACCAGACAAGGACCGACGTCGGCACTGCCCAACAAGGTTTTCAACCCGTCTACTGCGTTGACTTCAGCGGCCCGCATTTCGGTCCAGCGGCTTACCGGGACGACCAGATCATCAGAAAAGCCCCGTAAATACGGCGACGACGGCACTAGATTGCTGTGACGAAAGCAACCAAATGCTTTTTCCTGCAACAGATGTTTTTCGATCCCGTGGAAATAGTTGATCATCGCCATGCCGCCCCAACACACACCGAAAGTCGAATGCACGTTGGTTTGGGTCCACTGGAACACGCGGGTAAGCTCGTCCCAATAGGTGACATTTTCGAAATCCAGATGTTCGATGGGCGCACCGGTGATAATAAGCCCGTCAAATTTCTCTTCGGTGACGTCTTCGAACGGGCGATAAAAGCTTTCCAGATGATCGGCAGCCGTATTGCGTGACTGGTGGTCGGACATGCGCAACAAACTAAATTCAATCTGCAACGGTGTCGCCCCGATCAACCGGGCGAACTGGTTCTCAGTCTGGATCTTTTTCGGCATCAGGTTGAGCAAGGCAATGCGCAATGGGCGTATATCTTGGGTGGCGGCCTGATCCTCGTCCAGCACCATCACACCTTCGCGCGTCAATACATGATAGGCGGGCAGGTCGGAGGGAAGTTTGATCGGCATAGTATTGTATTTCCACATCTGATGAGGGGAATAGATAGGTCTCAGCGGCGGGGCTGCCAAGGGCTATGCGCAGATTGCCTCGGCGATAAGATCAACGAAATCATCCTCGCTGGTCAAAGTCCCGACTTGATCGGCGGTCACCGTCACCCCCCATTTTGCCATTGCTTCGTATCTTGGCTGGCGATGTGCAAGGGCTCGCGCATAGATCCAACGGATAAACGTATCAGGGTCAACTTCGTCTTCCTGGCAATTGTTTTCATTAAGATATTCCCGCCAACTGTTGGTCAGGAATTCCGGTTGATACGCCATCGGTTTCGGCGCTTTGTCAAAACGTCTGATCAATTCGTTTGTATGGGCGTCATCGCCCTTGATCCAAACCAATAAGCATTCATCCGACAGCGCTTTCATCAGCGGATCGTGATCGTCAGCGGGATCAATCCATTCACAGATGGAGCCGCCGGTATCGCAGATGAAGTGAGGATAGCCGTAAAGAGATTCGGCACGGGCGGCAAAATGTGCCGTATCCATCAACGCCGCAATCTCTGCGCGCTTGAACGCTTGTTGCCGCAGGGCGTATTGCGACATCGGCAGACCGCCCTTCAAAGCATCCCCCGGCTTGCCGAGCCATGTAGCCACGGGCGACAGGTTGTCGAAGGTAATGTTCGACCCGATGTAGATGCTATCGCTCAGTAGCAATTCGCGAAGAAACGGGACTTTCATAGCCTCGGCCTTGGCATTGTCGGCAATGGTTTCGCCTAGGTACCGCGTACCTATCCGGTAATCGATTGAATAATGAAACCAGTCACCCGACTTGCGTAACAGGTGGGCCAGATGGGTTTTACCCAATCCCGACATACCAAAGACCAGTACCTTCTTGCGCGGCGCGGCACGCCAGTCATCGGCAGAAGCATAAAGCATGTAACAGGTTCCAGGATTGTGAAATTTGCCGATCAATATCGCAGGCGCGGCTAAAGGGCCAGCCATAGTGATATTGGGCTGCATCCATAAAAAGCCCGCGGCGCAATTACCGCGGGCCTTGCAGTCTTGTTGCACTCTTAAAAGTTGAAGCCCACCTTCACACCAATGGCGATAGCGTCGTTATCTCCAAAACGGGCCGCTGGTGTCGCAGCCCCTGCGCGTGTCTGTGCATCACCGATATTGACATAGCGAATACCGGTGGTGATCTTCATATTGTTACGGGTGTAGGTCGCCGCCAAGGCCAGGCTTTTTTGTCCATCTGTCGGGCCAAGGTTGGATGCATATCCGCCGACCTGTTTCTCATACGCGACAGAGGCCGCTACCGACCACGCTTCGGTGATCCGGCGTCCAACGCCTAGGCTGTAGGTGTAGATATCGTCGTTATAGCTCAGCAGTTTAGGCCCGCCAGTCAAAGCAGAGTATTGAGCGGGCGCAATTTCAAAGGATGACCAGTCAGTCCAGCGTACTCCGCCAAACAGCAGTGTATCGGCTGCAATGCCTGTTTGAAATTCAAGGTTTAGCGACTGCGGTGTCTCGACATGGGTAGAAGAACGTACATTCCGCCCGATCGCTGAATTTTCCGTGGTGTTTACGTCGTATTTTATTTTCGAATTATAGGTCAATGACACGCGTAGAGCTATCTCGGGTTTCTCAAAGGCGACCCCGGCAACATAGCCGACACCAGTTTCGCGGTCACCCTTGACCGAATAGGGCGCACCGGGGGCTGTGATGCCCGGTCTGGGGCCAGATGTGACAAACGGGATCAGCGCCGATGCCTCGATAGTTTGAATTCGAATGCCGCCATGAACGCTGAAGTTATTGGGCATTTCAAACCGCATCAGCCCGGTTAGCGCGTTACTGTCGAACGTCGCCGCGGCACCTTGCGCAAAATAACCGGTTCCGGTTGGATACGCCACGTCAGCACCAAATGGCTGGTCATAGATGATCGCATACGAGATTTGATCCGTAAGGTCCGCTTTATAAGCGGCACCAAACGATAAAAAACTGTCAGTCATATTACCGCTTCGGGCACCGGGTGTCGCTTGCACCCCTACACCCGATGTATCCGGCGACACCGATCCCAGGCTGAATTCAGCATAACGACCGCTTTCAAACAAAGCCGTAATCGGCTGTCCTGTCCGGTCGATCGCGCCCGCGTGGACGGTTGAAGCGCTTCCCAAAAGCGCGATAACGGCCATCACTCTATATGTCATGAAAAAACTCCTCCCCAGAAGCCGAACAGCTACAAAATGCAGATGTTCTTGACGCTATTGGGCAAAGCATTTGGTCGTTCGTCAATTCCTGACCAAACGGCAACCATTCCAGTTTTTTGCAAATCTTATAAGCACACTACTTCGGCTTGCGGCTCTCGACCCGAAGGCTAATATAATTTCCCGCAAATATAATAGCACCGCCGATGAAAACCCAGATATCCAAGGCCTCCGCATAAACCAACATCCCGATGATAGCGACAACGGGCAGGCGGATGAAATCAATCGGAACCACCACAGTGGCTGGCGCGATTGCCAACGCATTCGTCAAGCAGAAATGCGCCAAAAGCCCGGCAACCCCGATCAACAGCAGCAAGGGGCCGTGGGAAAGGTCTGGCAGCGTTAACTCACCATCATAGGTCACCATTATAAGGCCGAAAACCAATTGCATAAACGTGAGGTAAAACAAAATGCTGGTAATTGACTGGCTTCGAGTCAACTTCTTGGTCAGCATGATCGTCAGCGCAAAAAACACAGCGCTGGATGCTGCTGCCAACATCCCCGGATTGATCCCCGCAATAGTAGGGCGCGCGACGAATAGTATCCCAACAAACCCCAATAACGCTGCAGCCGCCCGGGCCTTGGTCAGCCTCTCACCCAAGATAAGCGGAGACAGCGCGATCACCCACAAGGGTGACGAAAATTCCAAGGCAAAAACCTGCGCCAGTGGAATAACTGTCACCGCAAAAAACCACAAATTCTGCCCAATGAAATGCGCCAGATTCCGCCCCAGATGCACACCTATATCGCGGGTGTTGATCTGGCGCCACGCACCCGTGGCGAAGGCAACCGATACGACCACCAACACGCCAACGGCCGAGCGGTACATCATTATCTCGAACGTATCATAGACGGTGCCTAATTCGCGCCCCGCCACAGCCATGGCCGAAAATGACCCGATCGACCCCATCATCCAAAGGGCAGCCGTAAAGGTCTTGCTCAAGCCGCTATTTCCAAATGGTAAAAATCCTCGCCGAAGGCATAAACTCTTTTGGCCGCATCATTCCCATTCGATCGTACCGGGGGGTTTGGACGTAATATCATAGGTCACACGATTGATACCGGGAACTTCGTTGATGATCCGAGTCGCGGTTTCGCCGAGAAAATCATGGGTAAATGGGTAATAATCCGCCGTCATCCCATCAACCGAGGTCACTGCGCGTAATGCACAGGCAAAATCATAGGTCCGTCCATCGCCCATAACGCCCACGGTGCGTACGGGAAGGATCGCAACAAACGCCTGCCATATATCGTCGTACAGACCGTGTTTACGGATCTGGTCGATATAAACCGCATCGGCCTCGCGCAGAATGTCTAGCTTCTCGCGGGTGATTTCGCCGGGGCAACGTATCGCCAGCCCGGGGCCAGGGAAAGGGTGCCTGCCGATAAACGACGGCGGCAATCCCAGTTCACGCCCCAATTCACGCACCTCGTCCTTGAAAAGTTCGCGCAATGGTTCGACCAATTTCAAACCCATCTTTTCGGGCAATCCGCCAACGTTGTGATGCGACTTGATCGTGACCGAAGGGCCGCCAGAAAATGAAACTGATTCAATGACGTCGGGATAGAGAGTACCCTGAGCGAGGAAGGTTGCATCGCCTACTTCGATGGCATGTTTCTGGAAGACATCAATGAACAGCCTGCCAATGATCTTGCGCTTGGTCTCAGGGTCACTGACGCCGTCGAGCTCTCCCAGAAACAGTTCCTGTTCGTCCGCGTGGATCAGCGGCATATTATAGTTGTCGCGGAACATCGTAACGACTTCTTCCGCTTCGCCTTTGCGTAGCAAGCCGTGGTCCACAAAAACGCAGGTCAACTGGTCGCCGATCGCTTCATGGATCAGGACCGCTGCAACAGACGAATCGACGCCGCCAGAAAGACCGCATATCACCTTGGCGTCCCCGACCTGTTCACGGATATTGGCGATAGCTTCTTCACGGTAGGCGCTCATCGTCCAGTCGCCCTTGAATCCGGCCAATCGGATAAAGTTTTCATATAAACGCGCGCCGTTGGGGGTGTGGTGCACTTCGGGATGAAACTGAACGGCATAAAAGTTGCGTTCCGTGTCACCAGTAATGGCGAAAGGCGCATTGGGTGATGTGCCAAACACTTCGAACCCCGGTGCGATCGCACTTACGTGGTCGCCGTGGCTCATCCAGACTTGTTCGCGGTCAGTTAGGAACCAACCTTCGAGCAAGGGCAGTTTTTCGTCAGATGGTGTTACGAAGGCGCGACCAAATTCCGCGGTACCATGACCGCGCACTACTTTGCCGCCCAGACAATGCATCATCACTTGCTGACCATAGCAAATGCCCAAGATGGGCACGCCCAGATCGAACACCGACTGAGGTGGCATCGGCGCACCTTCGGCAAAAACCGAGGATGGCCCCCCCGAGAAGATGACCGCCTTGGGGGCGAACTCCTCGAGGTAGGCATCATCAACCGTATTAAACGGCTTGATTTCGCAAAATACATTAAGTTCACGCAAGCGGCGAGCGATCAGCTGAGTGACCTGGCTGCCGAAGTCTATGATGAGAAGGCGGTCATGGGAGATATCTGTCATGCCGACTGATTATGTGTGGAAGGCTTGCGAGGCAAGAGTGGAGTGGGGGCCAGCCCCCAGACCCCCGGAGTTTATTAGGCAAAATGAAGCCATGACCGCATCGTGATGTCGGTTTTTGACGCCTAAGGCCGTTATCCGCGTGAAATGGCTGGGGCGAATGGGGTAGCTAGGCCTCAGTTTTGGCGAAAAGGAAGATCACATGGCGGAATCAGCAAGACGTGGGCGTGGCGGCGGCGGGGCCGCACGGCGGGCGGAGCGGTCAGCCGTGTCATTCGAAACGGCAAAGTATATCGAACGCAATATTCCCAACTTCGAGATTCTGACCGAAGAAGCACTGGAAATCATCGAGCGCAATGCCGACACGGTCTTGGAAGAAATTGGCGTTAATTTTCCCGACAACCCGGAAGCTTTGGCGCTTTGGCGCGAAGTCGGGGCAGACGTCACCGGTGATCGCGTGCGCATTCCTCGCGGATTGGCCCGTGAGCTATGCAAAACTGCGCCTTCGGAATTTACCCAGCATGCCCGCAACCCCGACCGCAACGTCGTAATCGGGGGGCGCAATCTGGTGCTAGCCCCCGTATATGGACCGCCCTTTGTGCGTGATGTCGCGGGCGGGCGGCGTTATGCCACTATGGCTGACTTCAATAAATTCGTGAAGCTGGGCTATATGTCGAAATGGCTCCACCATTCCGGCGGAACCGTATGCGAACCAACGGATATACCCGTTAACAAGCGTCATCTCGACATGCTGCATGCCCATATGACACTTAGCGATAAACCCTTCATGGGGTCGGTAACCGAGCCAAGCCGAGCCCAGGATTCGGTAGATATGTGCAAGGTTCTGTTTGGTGCAGATTTCGTTCAACAAAATACCGTGATGACATCGCTAATCAACATCAACTCGCCGATGACTTTCGACGACGTAATGATGGGCGCGTTGAAGGTGTTCGCCGAAAACAACCAAGCGTCGATCATATCGCCCTTCATCGTCGGAGGCGCGATGGCACCTGTGTCTGTGGCCGGTACATTGACGCAAGTTCTGGCTGAAGTCATGGCAGGAATTGCGTATAGCCAACTGGTCCGTAAGGGGGCACCGGTGATTTTCGGTGCCTTTGTGACTTCTATAGACATGAATTCGGGCGCACCGACTTTTGGGACGCCCGAAGCGGCGCATATTACCTATGGTGCAGGCCAGCTCGCGCGGCGAATGAAGCTGCCCTTCCGCTCCGCCGGATCATTCTGCGGGTCCAAACTACCCGATGCTCAGGCCGCCTATGAGACATCGAACAGCCTGAACATGGGGCTTTTGTCAGGAGTGAATTTTATGCTTCACGCCTGTGGTTGGCTAGAGGGGGGGCTGGTGAGTTCTTTCGAGAAATTCGTGATGGATGCAGATCAACTTGGCACTTTGCATCACTTGGCGCGCGGCGTGCAAATCGACGAAAATGCACAGGCGATGGACGCTATCCGCGAGGTCGGCCCTGGCGGCCATTATTTGGGATGTGCCCATACGCAAGCCAACTTCAAACAAGCTTTCTGGAAATCTGACCTGCTGGACTACAAACCGTTTGAGACCTGGTCGGATGAAGGAGCACGTGACACGCAGGCACTCGCATCCATCCGAGTCGAAAAGCTTTTGGGTGATTACGTACAACCGGCGATGGACGTTTCTGTACGCGAAGCACTTGATGCATTCGTGAGCGAACGAAAAGCCGCCGAACCCGACAGTTTCATGTAACGTCGGGGCGGCCTTGGCCTGTGCGTAAAAGCCGGGCCTCTGACACAATCGCGATCAACACTTCGACATGGCGGATCAGGTTATACCCTGTATCCGCCATTTTCCGTTGAACGTTCAGCTCTGCCTCCATGTCGATCAGCCGGAGTAGTGCAGGACCATTGCGAGGTAAAGTCGTGCAGCCAAGGAGTCGGCGCAGATGTGTGCCGCGACGATAGTTATCAACGCCCATGCGCACAGCCCTCATTAATGTTTGAGGCCGCCTAAGCGCGTGGAGACGAGAAAGTATATCTTGCATGTATTCATATCCTTGACGGTTTCGAGAGCCATAACGCGGCACGATCCGGCAAGTCTTTCATGACAATGCAACATGTTGCGCGATCTCAGGTGCCGCCGTTCGACGTGGTTACGACTGTTTACGATTTAGAAACAATCATGACCTCAGAGGATTAATATTAACGCACAGGTAACCTTCATGAACGTAATTGTGGATAACTCTGTGGGTATTTTATCAACTTTGAGAAGAAGGACAGAGGGAACATGACTTTGTTAAATGATTGCAATCCAGTTCAAAATGGGACCGTCGGGATACCTGAATGGGTACCGCCGGATGCGTTTCACTATTTGTCACACGTCGAGCTTGGGCAGCCGATTCGGGCGCTTGCGCGGACGGCCGAATGTCATGCCTCAACTATTTTGCGGCAGATACGCAGGATTGAGACGCGTCGCGACGACCCATTGGTTGACGACGCATTAGAAACACTGGGTCGTGTGAGCCGCAGTAAGGTAACGCCAGCAAAGGACCATCAGCAGATGCGCTTGACCACAGAAACCATGATGCCTGACGATGAAACGTTTTCGCGCGAAGCTCGGCGAATACTGCGTCGTTTGTGCGAAACCGGCGCGGTGCTTGCCATTGCCGCAGATATGGAAAAAGCGGTTGTTGTGCGGGACGGGGCTGGCAGGTGTACCACCCGCACGGCTGTAGTAGATCGGCCCATTGCACAGGCTATGGCACTAAAGGGTTGGATCGCCACCAAAGGGTCCGGTAGAATTGTACGCTATCATATCACCGCAGCAGGCCGTACCGCGTTGGAACAAATGCTGCTGCGGGACGTACCACATAGTGAGGCTGGCTTTGCAGAAGCTCAAACACCCTTTGCAGAGCAATCAGAAGAGAACGACGGTTCCGCGGAGACCAGCAGACAGTCGCGACGTACTTTAGCAGAAAGCCCGTTGTCGGCCTTGGCCCGGCGCCGCGAAAAAGACGGTACCCGGTTTCTTTCAAACCGGCAGGTGCAGGCAGGGGAGCGATTGCGTGAAGATTTCGAACTGGCTCAAATGGGCGAAAACACCACCGTGAATTGGGAACGTTTCCTGACACCCGGTGGGGCTACGCCTGCCAACCACCAAGGTGGCAGCGCCCCGGCAGTGGCGCGCGCCCGCGTTGGAGCCGCACTTGAGGAACTTGGCCCCGGCCTGTCAGATGTCGTGTTGCGGTGTTGCTGTTACCTTGAGGGCCTTGAAACAGCGGAGAAAAGACTGGGGTGGTCGGCACGATCGGCCAAGATCGTTTTGCGGATCGCGCTTATTCGTCTGCGCAAGCATTATGACGAGACCCTTGGTCCGGGTGGCGCAATGATCGGCTAGCCACCGTTTTATACAGACTTAGCTGCGCATCGTCTGCACCCCCTTTTAAGCGAAGCATGAACCGTCTACATAGGACGGAAATGGTAGAACGGAGCCTGATCATGCGCGACCTGAAAATCCCCGAACAGCGCCATCCAGAAAAAGCAAAGCGGCCTGACAACCCGCAGCCGAAAAAACCGGCATGGATCAGGGTAAAGGCGCCGGGGGGCAAAGGGTATGCCGACACCGCCAAGATCATGCGCGACAACAAACTGGTGACAGTCTGCGAAGAAGCGGGCTGTCCCAATGTCGGTGAATGCTGGTCACAGGGTCACGCGACGATGATGATCATGGGCGAAGTTTGCACCCGTGCCTGTACGTTCTGCAACATCGCCACCGGCAAGCCGCCAGAGGCGCTTGACGTGTTCGAACCGGGCAGGGTGGCAGATGCGGTGGCTAAGCTGGGTTTGAACCACGTCGTGATTACATCGGTTGATCGCGATGATATCGAAGATGGCGGTGCCGAACATTTTGCCCAGACCATCCGGGCCATCCGCAAACGATCCCCGGGCACGACCATTGAAATTCTCACCCCTGATTTTATCCGCTGCGACCCGAAGGTGTTGGAAATCGTCGTTGCCGCACGCCCGGATGTGTTTAACCACAATCTTGAAACGGTGCCCGGTTTATACCCCCAGGTACGCCCGGGCGCGCGGTACTTCCATTCATTGCGATTGCTTCAGCGGGTTAAAGAGCTTGATCCGATGATGTTTACCAAATCAGGTATCATGGTCGGCTTGGGCGAAGACCGTCAATCGGTGATGCAGGTCATGGAAGACATGCGCGCTGCCGACATCGATTTTTTGACGATTGGGCAATACCTGCAACCGACGCCAAAGCACCACCGCGTTGATCGCTTCGTGCACCCTGACGAATTCGCCACTTACGAAAAGTCAGCTTACGGTAAAGGGTTCCTCATGGTTTCGGCGTCGCCGTTGACGCGTTCCAGCTATCATGCCGGTGACGACTTTGCGCGGCTGCGGGCCGCACGCCAGGCGAAACTTGGGTAAGGAGCAATTTGGGTGGCTGCCTAAGCGCGCTGATTGCAAGAGAGCCACCCGATGCATATCCCCTATCGTCGCCCCTCAGGTCGCCTTTATGCAACCCTCGTGAGCGTCACACCTAGAACCGCCGACCGATACGTTCGCTGGTTGCCCAATCCGGCCACCAGCCCATATATTCGATGCCGAAAATCACTGCTGCTGCCAGAATGATCGCGAATACGAACTTTACGCGCTTCGGCGAAGGGGGATTCTGAACCCACCGCTTCATTCTCATGAACCAGACGATATTCATCATGTGAAACGAACTTTTCCGATAAATGGCAGGTTACGGTTACGTTGGGCAAAATCAATCCCGTAGCCGACGACAAATTCATCGGGTATTTCAAAGCCGATCCAATCGGCCTTCATTTCCACTTCGCGGCGCGTCGGCTTGTCGAGCAATGCGATGGTTTTCAGCCGCGCCGGTTCGCGCGACAGCAACAGATTTCTGACATGATGCAACGTGTGACCCGTATCAACGATGTCTTCGACGACCAAGACATCTCGCCCTTCAATGACGCCTCGTAAGTCTTTAAGAATGCGGACCTCTCTGCTGCTTTCCATACCGTCACCATAACTGGACGCTTCCAGAAAATCGACCTCGATAGGCAGGTCAAGTTCACGCACAAGATCAGCGATGAATACGAATGATCCGCGCAGCAAACCGACCACTATCAGCTTATCGGTACCCTCGAACTCGGACTGTATCTCGCGGCACAATGCTTCGATCCGGGCGGCGATCGCCTTAGCCGAGATCATTTCGTCGATGACATAAGACGGGGTGGTCATGGGTTTAACCTTGAAACAGGGGCACTTAAGATTTCATAAGGGCGTAACTTCAAGATAGATGGAAATCAATGCCTACCCATTCAGAGACCCGCGAACTGCCCTATACCGCCCAACAGATGTACGATCTGGTGGCCGATGTGGCATCCTATCCCGAATTTCTACCGTGGACCTCTGCCGCGCGGATCAAAAGCCGCGAAGAAAAGGGCGATCACGAGGTGATGGAGGCGGATCTGGTCATCAGCTTCAAGGTATTTCGCGAACGTTTCACCAGTCGCGTGGTGCTTTGGCCTGCACCCAAGAAAATTGATACCGAATATTTGGATGGGCCGTTCAAATACATGAGGTCGAACTGGCACTTCGAGGACATTGACCAAGGTGGCTGCAAGGTCTCTTTTTTCGTCGATTTCGAATTCAGGAACATCGTTCTGCAAAAGATCATCGGCGTGGTGTTCAACGAAGCAATGCAGCGCGTCGTGAAGGCCTTTGAAAAACGCGCTCAAGCGTTGTATGGGCCGCAGGTATAGGGCCTTATTGCTGCTGCGGGCCTCGCCAGTTATGGCAAGGCCCGTCATAAGTTTGGTTAGTTGCTCAAGTCATAGGCGCGCTCGCCATGGACCGCCAGATCAAGCCCGCCGACTTCGATTTCGCGCGACACGCGCAGGGATGTGAACGCCTTGCAGATCACAACGAGCGCAACAGTGACCACGGTCGTGTAGATCCCTACGATTGCAAGCGAACCAAGCTGAGCTGTCCAAGTGCCAGCGCCCACGGCTGCGATCATGATTGTGCCAAAGATACCGCCCACGCCGTGTACCGCAAATACATCCAAAGTATCGTCGATCTTGGCTTTGTTTCGGATCAACATCACCGCTTCTTGGCAAAGCACCCCGGCAACCGCGCCAATTAACAACGCCGCCCAAGGCCCGACAAAGCCTGATGCGGGGGTAATGGATGCCAGCCCGGCAATGGTCCCCGTCACAAGACCGACCATTGAGGATTTGCCAAACTTGACCCGTTCCCACAATGCCCAGGTCAGCGACGCAGTCGCGGCGGAAATGTGCGTCACGGTTATCGCCATCGCAGCACCACCGTCGGCCGCAAGTTGGGATCCCCCATTAAAACCGAACCAGCCGACCCACAGCATGGCTGCACCGATCATCACATAGCCCGGATTGTGCGGCGGTGTGGTGTGATTCAGGCGCGGTCCTAGGAATACGGCGATGATCAAGGCCGCCAGCCCCGCGGTTTCATGAACCACGATGCCACCCGCGAAATCTCGAACACCGATTTCACCGAAAATCCCACCATCCGACAGAAAACCGCCGCCCCATATCCAATGGACAACCGGGGCATAACACAAAAGCATCCACAGCCCCGAAAACAGCAAGACAAAACCAAAGCCGACGCGTTCCACGTACGCCCCGACGATAAGAGCCGGTGTGATGATCGCGAATGTCATCTGGAACGCAAAAAACAGAATCTCGGGCAGGGTGCCTGCAAGGCTGTCAATGCTCACCCCGTTTAGCCCGACTTTGTCCAACCCGCCCCATACGCCCGACGTACTTGGCCCAAAAGCGATGGAATATCCCGCAAAGAACCAAAGCACGCTCATCAGACACGCGACGGCATAACAATGCATAAAGACACTGAGAACGTTCCGACTACGCACCAGCCCGCCGTAGAACAGCGCCAGACCGGGTAACGTCATAAACAGGACCAGCGCTGTGGCGGTCATGATCCAGGCAGTATCGGCAGCATTCATCATTGGTTCCTCCGGTAGAAAAATGTTCACACGGGTAGAGCCCTAATCAATGCATATGGAAAAGCTAAAATGCAGGCAGATGAGGCTATTTATAAGGCATTTTTGAATGTGCCTGATTATTACGCAGCTCAGCGCGATCCATGCCGAATTTATAAGCACTAAGAAATTGCGCGTAACAGCAGGCTAAGGGCATGATCCCGCGCCGCCTTGCGTACGATGTCACGCCCCGGTGCGCCGAATTCCTGCGTTTCCGAGACCACCTCGGAACCCCGAGCGATTGCAAAACAAACCCGGCCTTCGGGTTTATGCTCTGAACCGCCGGGGCCAGCGATACCTGTGACAGAGACGGTAAGTTGCGCTTGCGACCGCAATAACGCGCCTTGTGCCATTTCCCGGGCTACTTGTTCCGACACAGCGCCAAATGCGGCTAACGTAGACGCAGATACGCCTAACATGTCGATTTTCGCGGCGTTGGTATAGGTCACGAAACCACGATCAAACAAGGCCGAGGAGCCGGGGAGCTGGGTCAACGCCGCGGCCACCATACCGCCTGTGCAACTTTCCGCGCAGGCTATCATTACGCCGCACGCCTTGGCCCGATCCAGCAGGGCGGGCATATCAGGCAAAGAGATAGACATGATATATCACCGCCAGCAAGATTACCCCAAACAGCGCGAAAACGCCGGCGATCACATCATCCAGCATCACACCCAACGGGTCTCCGCGCCGGTCGGCCCAGCCGACCAGTAGCGGCTTCCAGATGTCGAACAAGCGAAATAGCAGAAATGCGGATATCCAGCCTGGCCACATGACCAGAATGTTCACATCCATCGTCCAAGACGCATAACTTAACGGTAACAGCGCGATCCACTGGCCGACAACTTCGTCGATGACGATTTCCGAGGGATCGTGGTCGGCTTGACCGGCGGTCATTCGGGCCGTCGCCCACCACCCCGCGCCAAACGCAACCGCTATACCTGCGATAAGCAGCGGCAACCCGCCAATCACATGTAGCAACCACCCCCAGGGCAGGGCCACCAACGACCCCCAGGTACCGGGACCCGGACGAATATAGCCTATGCCTAGGACGGTGCCGACGAGTTTTGAAATATTCATGATTTCACCAATGTTGCTGTGGCTATGCAAGCGATGCCTTCACCACGACCGGTAAAGCCCAGCCGTTCGGATGTGGTAGCCTTGACCGATACGCGGGTCAGGTCGATTGCCAGAATAGACGCCATCACCCGACGCATCTCTGCGGCATGAGGCCCCACCTTCGGGTATTCGCAGATCAAGGTGCAATCCACGTGAGTAAGCTCAAACCCTTGGGTGCGGGCGAGACTGACAGCGTGGCTGAGAAAGATGTGGCTTTCAGCCCCTTTCCACTGCGGGTCAGAGGGTGGAAAATGCTGGCCGATGTCACCCATGGCAAGCGCTCCATAAATAGCGTCAGTTACAGTGTGCATTCCTACGTCTGCATCCGAATGCCCGACCAGCCCATGCGAGTGTGGTATGGTCACCCCGCATAACGTTACATGGTCACCGGGGCCAAAGGCATGTACGTCAAAACCGTTGCCGGTACGGATATCCATAGTCTGCTCCAATATACGCGCGGCGCGCTCGAGGTCGCCGGGCAAAGTGATCTTGAGGTTATCAATGCTGCCGGGGGTGATGGCAACGACCATTCCTGCGGCGCGTGCCACCTCGACGTCATCGGCGGCGACGCCGTCATAGTGGGCGTGCGCGGCGCGAATTGCAGCTACATCGAACCCTTGAGGCGTCTGAGCGGCATAAAGTGCGGTGCGGTCCTGAATGCCTGCCACTGTACCGTCCTCGGCAAGCCAAAGCGCATCAGTGACAGCAATTCCCGGGGCCGCAGCCGGACCGGATTTAAGCGCAGTTATCACGTGGTTAATCACTTCGGGTGACACGCATGGCCGCGCGGCGTCATGAATAAGCACCTGGTCCGCATCCCCGAGCACCGCAAGACCGTTGCGCACTGACCCCGCACGATCGACACCACCGCTGGTTATGATGCATCCTTTGTCGGTCAATTCTTTTGCATACGCCATGTCGGCTTCGTTCAACACGACGACCACCCGGTCGACAAGCGGGTGGTCCTGAAACGCCGCAAGTGTATGGTCGATCACACGCTTGCCGCGCAGGGGCTGCCATTGTTTGGGACTGGTACCACCG
>LAZR01001075.1_pt1 | contig 18224 bp, 15 predicted proteins | sample 329461 | NCBI WGS metagenome assembly LAZR01 (sample SAMN03002196, study PRJNA259156) | marine sediment metagenome | biome: sea floor; feature: Hydrothermal impacted sediments; material: marine sediment; isolation source: Loki non-amplified sample from Loki's castle hydrothermal vent sediment ...
TGTTAATACACGCTCTAATGAAACGTTCGGATCATTAGTACAATCGGGTTTTACTAAGGCGTTCAAGAAATATAAAACACCGTGTTTACCACCTTTGGGTTTGATTTCTTGACAGCCATGTTCGTTAAAAATTTGACCACCAATTCGATCGCCATTAGCTTGAGCCGACCATGCTAACAACGCTGCTATTTTTGCAGCTTGTACTGATTTAAATACGCCGCGTGTCGCAAACGCCATTTTTGGACGATAGTCGACCGAAATAAAGACTGGACGTTCACGTTCTTCACGATAAACTTTGGTATGTGTCTTGTCGCTACGCGCCGTGACTCGCCAATCAATACTGCGAATATCATCACCTGGTTGATAAATACGTGTTTCATCAAACTCCATGCCGCGGCCCTTAAATCGCGATACATATTCGCCATTTTGACCTGCTTGAATTTGATGACGACGACGTTTCAACATAGCGATAGATTTAGCTAAATCTATCAGTGTTTTTAATCGTATCGAAACAAGATCAGTATTGTTTTGTACTGCTGAATTCACTTTTGCTGATCCTGCTTAAGGGACGGCAACGCGAGCAATTAATTCTTGAATCACGCGATCAGTCGTAATACCTTCTGCTTCGGCTTCGTAAGATAAAATCAAACGATGGCGTAACACATCAAACGCGATATCTTGTATATCTTCCGGCGTGACAAAATCACGCTGTTGCAACCATGCTTTAGCACGAGCGCCACGATCTAAAGCAATACTGGCACGCGGACTTGCGCCATATTGCACCCAAGAAGCCATATCTTCGCCGTATACACTCGGGTTACGCGTCGCGATAATCAGTTGCAATAAATATTCTTCTAAGGTGTCGCTCATAAACACATCTAACACTTCTTTACGTGCGGTTAATAAGCTTTGTTGGCTGATTTTTGTGGGGGATGATTGATTATGAGTCAGTTCGCCGCGGGCTTCAGATCGGGCTAAATGTAAAATATCTTTTTCATGTTGAGCATGTGGATAATCAATTTTCACATGCAACATAAACCGATCTAATTGCGCTTCGGGCAGGGGATAAGTGCCTTCTTGCTCTATCGGGTTTTGGGTTGCCATCACCATAAATAATTCAGGTAAGGGATAAGTCGCTGCACCAACAGTAATTTGTCTTTCTGCCATCGCTTCTAATAAAGCCGCTTGCACTTTAGCGGGCGAGCGATTGATCTCATCAGCAAGAATGAGATTATGAAACAACGGACCTTTTTGAAATTCAAAATTACCTTGTTGAGGACGATATATTTCGGTGCCGGTTAAGTCAGCGGGTAATAAATCAGGCGTAAATTGCACGCGATGAAAATCCGCTTCAATGCCTTTACTCAGTACGTTAATGGCTCGGGTTTTTGCTAAGCCTGGCGCGCCTTCAACCAAAATATGACCATCCGCTAACAAGGCGATGAGCATGCGTTCTACTAATATTTCTTGGCCGATAATCTGCTTACTAATGTAGGTTTTAAGCTGTTGAACCGCAATCTGTGAATTAGTCAAACTTGCCTCTGTCATGCTCGGTATTCCTTCAGTTATAAGATCGTGTATGTCGTTATTCTTCATTTCAGCCATGTATTGGCATCAGCATTCATTAATGGACTGTCTGACGATAGTCTTATTTAAAAGTTCCGTTTGTATCGAATTTTTGTCAGCTGAAGTATTTCTATGTGAGCATTGACTAAATATAATCAACGTAATCGAAACACGGATCTGATTTTTTATCAATCAGATAACATATTTAAGGTATTTCACAGTGATGAGGCGAGGAACTTTGCTCTATGTGTAACTTCCTTCTATATCTTGTAATCGTATAAGCAATATAAATACATAGTATTTAATTAAATAAAGAAAATGCCATAGTATAGCGATTTTAAAATCAGTACGACCCCCGTACTACTTCTTTTTAATCGGAACATCTTTATGAAAATTCGTCGCTTAGACCTTGATGATCAGTCAATAAACCCTGAACATCAGGCGCTTGGTATCCCCCCTGTTGAATATCAGATTACGCATCCGTCTCAGCATCCATTACTTCGTATCGCAAGCTATTTGGTCTTTGCAATATTAATAGGGTTGATATTGTATCTGGTTTATCGTTTATTTTTAGGCGGAAATATACGAAGTGGCGCTCAGATTATTACTGATACGCTTCATGACCCTATGTTTTGGGGTGCGTTATTGGTTGGACTCATCGCACAAATTATTGATGGCGCCTTAGGCATGGCATACGGCATCACCTCAAGTAGTTTCTTGCTGGCTGTGGGTGCTTCGCCAGCGATGGCCAGTGGTGCGACTCATTTAGCGGAAGTATTTACATCAGGCGTATCTGGCGTATCGCATTTAAAAATGGGCAATGTGAATAAAAAACTATTTTTTAGTTTGCTGCTACCCGGCATTGTTGGTGGTTTAATCGGTACTTATATTTTGAATACGATTGATGGCCATGCATTGAAGCCGTATATCAGCCTATATTTATTAGTGATGGGTTTGTATGTTTTAAGCAAAGCTTTTCGACACATTCGAGCCCGTTCAGATATTAATACTAAGAAGATCGCGCCATTAGCCTTGTTTGGTGGTCTTATGGATACAACAGGCGGCGGTGGTTGGGGACCAATTGTAACAACCACATTAGTAGGCGCGGGACATGATCCGAGGACAACTATCGGGTCGGTTAATTTTGCTGAATTTTTCTTAACAGTGACGGTTGCAACAGCGTTGTTTTCAATTTTAGATCAAAGTGTGTGGATTATTGTTGCAGGCTTAGTCATCGGTGGTTTATTTGCCGCGCCTTTTGCTGCTTATATTACGCGTCATCTTAAAACAAAAACCTTATTGATATTAGTAGGCTCATTAATCAGTTTAATCAGTGCGTTTAATTTATATACAGCGTTTGGGCATTTTTAATTCATATAACAAGGCTGTGATGTTCCAGATGCTTTGCTTGAACAAATAAATTCGGAGGTAGTGAGCAAGAATTAATGGTGATTTTAACCTCGTTCTTATACATCGATTAATCAGCACAACGTTTCATTTTTATCGTGAGGTGGGAGGAGTTTACTACCTTATGCTGCTACTGATTTTATGGCAGTATGCAAAGTTCCAGCCATTTTGTAGTTAAGCTTTTATTCTATATAGCTTGTTTTTTTACCTTGGTAGTAATATTGAGATGATCTTAATCAAAGATGAGCCAAAACGAGAGTTGTGGCTCATCAAGATTTATTGATTATTAGCTAAGCTATAAAATTTAACTTACATTAAATTGTTTAACCATGCCTCTTAAGTTTTCGCTTAATCCTGCTATTTGTTGGCTAGCTTGCGAAACTTGGTCTGAACCATGAGCTGTATCTTCAGAAACTTGTTGAATATTATGAACATTTTTATTGATTTCAATCACAACATAGCTCTGCTGTTCTGCTGCACTAGCAATCAAGGTGTTCATTTCTGTAATAGAGCTTACTGAAAGGGTAATGGCATTAAGTGAGTCTGTTGCATTGATGGCTTTAGACACCAAGCCTTCGATACTATTCTTATTTTGAGCCATCGATTTAACGGCGTTATCAGAACCTTGTTGTAAGGTTGAAATTAATTGTTCAATTTGGTGCGTTGAGTCTTGGGTTTTTTGTGCTAAAGAACGCACTTCATCGGCAACAACTGCAAAACCTCTTCCTTGTTCGCCCGCTCTAGCCGCTTCAATAGCAGCGTTAAGTGCAAGTAGATTGGTTTGCTCAGCAATGCTTTTGATGACATCAAGTACAGTGCCAATGTTGACCGTATCTAATTTTAATTTGCTGATAACATCGGTTGAGTTATTTATTTCTCCTGCTAGATCGTTTATTGACACGACAATTTCTTCAACCGCCTTTCTTCCCGTTTTGGAATCACGATCACCTTTAGATGCGGCTGAGGAAGCTTGTTCAGCATTAGCTGCCACATCTTGGATTTTCGTAGCCATTTCTGTAATCGCGCTAGCCACTTTTGTTGTTTCGTATTTTTGTTCAGCAATATTTTGATTAGTGGTCACGCTTACGACTAAGGTTTTTTCTGCCGCAGTTGAAAGTTGTTCTGATGCAGTGGCAATGCTAGAGACTAACCCTTGTAGTTTTTCAACAAAGGTATTGAAGCTCTTACCCATAGCGCCAACTTCATCAGTACTACTAAAATTCATCCGTTTAGTAAGATCGTTATTTTGTGCCATGTCATTCAACGTGTTCATGACCTGTTTAATTGGCACAACAATGTTACTGATAATCATTTTTGAAATGAAGGCGCCAATTAATAGTGACACTATAGCAATAGCAATCAGGCTGAATAAGCTGGCACTTTGTACTTGCTGGACATTAGTCACTGCACGGTTAGTGATGTTATCAATACTTGCTTGCATTGTTTCTAAAGCTTCGAACAAGCTAGCTTCGATTTTTTCGAGTTGTTTTTGCTCTTCATCCGTCAGATAACCCCCACCCGACATGACACTGCCTCTTTTGATAACTTTGATCGCACCATCGACATATTTTTGATAGTTATTCTGATTCTCTACAACTTTAGCCGTATATTCTATAAGTTTGGCAATATCTTCTAGTAAAGAGGCATTAAGAGGCTCGTTTTCAGCTCTTTTCAAAATGGCGAGTATATCTTCCAGTGCTTGCTTGTTTAGCACAGTAATATTTTCGATTCTAGCAATATGCTCTTTAATTACACTACGAGAAGCTCCAGACTTTGCTGCACGAAATAATTTTTCTAGCACAGCCGCTTTTTGTAGTTGTAACTTACTGGTGGTTGAAACAAGTTTATCTAAAGGTATCGCTATCTTATACATAACATCAAATTCAGCACCGATATCATTCATTTTAAATATTGCAAACGACGCAATAAAAATCTGTGACAAAGCAAGAGTAATGACGATGGTATAAATTTTCTTTCCGATAGGTAAATTTTTAATAAACTGCATGTTCTTCCTTGTTTGTATGTTCAATATCCACGTATAAATCTAGAGAATAAGAATCGAATTAATAGTTAAGTATAGAGAGTATCGGGACATTATCCTTATACTTTAGGTGATAAGTTCATCGAGGCCTATTTTAATCTATTTGAAATTAAAGAGAACCACTATGGAACGCCTAAATTGCTCTGTTGATTTAGCAAGTTCTAGTTAAGTCAGGGCCATTCCTCTATTAAACAGACTGAACAAATTATGAGTTAATCAACAATATTCATTTTTCACTAAATGCTAATGGATATTTAGATGCTGTTCTTCAAACTAAGGCTTAATGTTAACGCCATTTATTTTAGTATTGCCTTCATGTGTCGGCATGTCACTTGACTGTGAATCCCAAGCGTAGACTAAAGTATGGATACACGGGCAATTAATAATTTTTTATTATTGGTACTATTTTTCCTGCCAAATGTTGGCGTTTTTTACCTTGAGTAAACCAATCAGAATTTGGTTCTCAGCATCGGTTCATTTAACCGAGAGAAAACAACCCTGTAAAGGAAAGAATGAATGAATAAAACATTATTATCTATAGCACTGTCATCGTTATCTGTATCTGGTTTAGCCGTTTCAGATGAGTTATTAAAGCTACAAGAAGATGCCAAACAATGGGTCATGCCTGCCGGCAGCTATGACAATGCACGCTATAGCGAATTGAAAGAAATCAATAAAGACAATATTAATGATCTGAAACTAGATTGGTCTTTTTCAACGGGGGTTTTACGCGGCCATGAAGGTAATTCACTGGTTATTGGTGACACTATGTATGTCCATACCCCTTTCCCAAATATTACTTTTGCACTTGATTTAAATAATGAGGGTGCGATTAAGTGGAAATATGAGCCAAAACAAAGTTATGACGAAGTGGTTCCTGTTATGTGCTGTGACACGGTAAACCGCGGTCTATCTTATGCTGATGGCAAAATCTTTTTAAACCAAGCGGATACTACGTTGGTGGCATTGAATGCACAAACAGGTGAAGTTGTTTGGTCAGATAAACGTGACGATGCAAAAACGGGTGCGACAAGTACTGGTGCAGCTTTTGTGTTTAAAGACAAAGTGTTAGTAGGTATTTCTGGTGGTGAGTTTGGTGTTCGTGGTTATGTTCAAGCCTACAGTCTCAATGGCGATAAACTTTGGCGAGCATATAGCACTGGCCCTGATGCAGAAATGTTGGTTGATGCAGAAAAAACAACATCTATGTTAAAACCGATTGGTAAGGACTCATCGCTAAATTCGTGGAAAGGTGAACAATGGAAAATAGGTGGCGGCTCAACATGGGGCTGGTATTCTTATGATCCTGATTTAAACTTAGTTTATTACGGTACCGGTAATCCATCTACTTGGAATCCAGCACAACGCCCTGGTGATAATAAATGGTCCATGTCTTTATTTGCACGCGATTTAGATACGGGTGTTGCAAAATGGATATACCAAATGACACCGCATGATCAATGGGACTATGACGGCATCAATGAGTCAATTCTAATTGATCAAAACATCAAAGGAAAAATGCGTAAAACAGCGGTGCATTTTGATCGTAATGGCTTTGGTTACACTATGGATCGTGTCTCGGGTGAGTTGTTAGTTGCTGAGAAATTTGATCCAATGATTAACTGGGCAAAATCGATCGATATGAAATCTGGTCGTCCTATTGTTGATGATAAGTATGCACCTGAAGTCAATGGTGAAGATGTCAATACAACGGGAATTTGTCCAACAGCTATGGGTGCAAAAAACCAAGAGCCAGCCGCTTACTCACCACGAACAGGTTTGTTCTATGTGCCTGCTAATCATGTGTGTATGGACTTTGAACCATTTGAAGTTGAGTATGTTTCTGGTCAGCCTTACGTGGGTTCTAGTGTAAGTATGTATCCAGGTCCTGGTGGAAATATGGGCCGATTCTTTGCGTGGGATGCACGTGAAGGCAAAGTGGTTTGGGATAATACAGAACGTTTTTCTGTTTGGTCTGGCGCGTTGGCCACGGCGACGGATATTGTCTTTTATGGCACATTAGAAGGTTACCTCAAAGCGGTTGATGCACAAACGGGTCGTGAACTTTGGCGCTTTAAAACTGCATCAGGCATTATCGGTGCAGCAAATACCTATGAGCATAAAGGTAAGCAATATATTTCAGTTTTATCAGGTATTGGTGGTTGGGCTGGTATTGGTATGGCTAGCCCTGGTTTAGGTGACTCCGATGGTCTAGGTGCGGTTGGTGCTTACAGAGGCTTATCTAGCTGGACCAACTTAGGCGGTGTTTTAAATGTGTTTAGCGTTCAATAGATAGTGCTAAATATCTAAATAAGAAAGCCAGCTTTTAGCTGGCTTTTTTTGGTTTAAATAATGGAATGAATGTTGGAATCTTATTCATTATTTTCTATGAAACTGAAGGTGAGAAAATTATCTAATTAAATCAATGATTAACGGAGAATAATGCTTTTTATTAATCTAATTTAGTTTTCATTGGTAGATAGGGTTAATAAATCAAGAATATTCATTTTTATCGCCAAATGGGTCAGTTCTATATCACTGGTCACGCCCAATTTTTTCATTATTATTTAATGAGCATTAGCGACTGTTTTCGGGCTGATATTGAGTATATTGGCAATATCCTGAGTCGGCGTGGCTTCTACCAACATCCGTAAAATTTCAAATTCCCGAACGGTTAGTTGATCTAAAGCGGCGGTGTTTGTGCCGAGTTTTTCTAAAGCAAGCGCCTGTGCAATATCAGCACTTAAGGTATATTTCGCTTGTTGAACATCATAGATCGCACGGATTAACACTTCGGGATCACTACTTTTTGTGACATAACCTAAAGCGCCAGCTCGGGTTGCTTGCACGGCAAAACTTGGGTTTTGATGCATGCTGAACACGATGATCTTCGCATCAGCATCAAACTGTTTAATGCGCGTTATGGCTTCTAAACCACCTTGACCAGGCATCGAAATATCCATAACGACGATATCAGGTTGATGTGATTTATATAAATTATAGGCTTGAGCACCATCACTGGCTTCGGCGATGACTTGCATATTGTCTTGTTTTTGTAGCAAAGATCGATAGCCTTCACGCACGATGGCATGGTCATCGACTAGCATGATATTAATCGTGTTATTCATGATACTGACCTTCTTCATAAACGATAGGAATAGTGATGTTGACAGTTAAACCGCCTGTCGAACGTGCAAGCAAAATGATTTTGCCGCCTAAAGCCATGACACGTTCACGGATCCCTAATAAACCAACCCCTAGCGTATTATCAAACTCATCGACATCAGCAATGCCATCATCACTGATCTCTAGTTGAATATAGTGATTAGGCTGCGAATTGATAATGACATCAGCCAGCGAAGCATGAGCGTGTTTAGCAATATTGGTTAGGCACTCTTGGACGATACGGTAGATGTTGACCGGTAAAGGATCAGGTAAATTATCAATATCGCCGTTGATCGTTAAGACATAGCGCGTCGAACCATTTGAACGATTATTCCAATTGTTAAGCAATTTTTTCAAACTCGTTGTTAAGCCTAAATCATCGACCTCAGCAGGACGAAGTCGTGTCAGCATGCTGCGTAATACATCCATCATATGAGCGGTAATCGGACTGATGGTGTTGAGTTCTTCAACGAGTTCGGGGCTATGTTGTTTAGCTGTTTGTTTGATTGAAGCAGTGACGGCATTAATGCCTGCTAAACATTGGCCAAATTCGTCATGTAATTCGCGGGCAATATAACGATGATCTTCTTCTTGAATATTAAGTAACTTCAATGCCAACTGTTGATTCTCTGCAATAACTTGTTCTTGGCTACTAGCGAGTTGGTTGATTGTTTCGCTGGTGCGTTTCCATTCATCTATATCAAAGGAAGGTAAGCGAGTATCTAATCGACCATCGCGCATTTTTTCTAAGCCATTCACAATGATTTTTGCGGGATTCAACATGCGATTAATAGTGATGTAAACCAATATAGATACCGCGAAAATACTCACGAACAATACGCCAATCACGGCACGAAGATTATTCCAAGCACGTGCGGTTTCGATGCGTGTATTTGAGGTGACGACGATTGAACCATAAGTCATCGCATTAAATGAAAATACTTTTCTTACTTCGAAATCGGGTGAAAAAAGATGTTGGTATAACGTGCCAAACCAAACCGGCCAAGTTCGCTCAGCTTCGGTAATTTGCTGGCACAAGTTTCGACTACGCTTATTAGAACGAGATAAAAACTGAATACATGAACCGGATAAATTATTGATATCTGGCCATAACTCGGTATTTGGAAAAGGACTCGAAAAGTCATTACGAGCAAACATCTGCAACATTTGAGTTTTGACTTGATCGCTGATTCGGCTGGCGGTGAAGTTAGCTTCATGTTTAGCCTGTTTATCTGTTTGATACAACACATAAAAAGCACTCGATATTAAACAAATGAGTGCGATCAATAGAATTCTAGAAAACAGATGTATTTTTAAATTCATTGAACCAGATTGCCTAATGAGAGTTGACTCAGTTTAGGTGTTATGGCGATTGAATGAAAGACATGGCGGATAGGCAAGGAAATTTGCCCGACTCTTGCGGGCAAATATGAGGTGACGATGAGTGTTTGATAGCGTGTAATGTTATTACGAAATATTTCGTAGTGAATTTAAGGCGTTATTTATGTCATACAAGGTCGATTGGATTAAGTTTATTTTTTCGATATTGATGGTGGTTTATGTTTCCACAGGCGCAGCGGTAGAATTAACGCAAAACCCTAGGACTGCCATTCCTATTATTGTTTTAGATATTGAATTATTAGGTGATACCAGTGTAGAGAGTATGCAACAAGGTGACAGTGAATTGATGGCAAAGTTTAGTAAAAGCTTACGCCAACAATTAAATCAGCAACACGGTTTTACTGTACTGGATGATCCACATTCATTAGCCGTTATAAACAAGCAATCTGAACATCATTATTTGCATCGTTGTAATGGTTGTGAACTGAACATTGCCAAAAAGTTAGGTGCCAAACACGTTGTTGTGCCCTGGATTTTCAGAATGAGTAAGCTGATTCAAACCATGTACATTGAAGTCAGGGATGTCGAAACAGGCAAAGTATTGGTTCATGAAGGACGTAATTTTAGAGGTAATACCGAAGATGGTTGGCAGCATGTCATTGATCAACTCGTTGAAAGTATTAACCAAAATACTTAAGAATCATGGCGGGAAATATGCCCGACTAACTTCAGGTTAAGATGTCTATCATAATGTGTGATCGACATAATTTTAAACGTTAGAAAGACTAAGGTAAAACGATGGATATCTTAATTAATAGCTGGTAGCAGCTTTAGATGGCAATTTGGGGGATAAAATAGTTTGGAAAGTTTTATCTGCCATCAGTTTTATAATTACGACGACTGGTTTTGTATGGATAGGCTATACCTTTGTGAAGCATTACATAACTTCTCACTCATGACTTAAGGCAAAGAACAGTTAATATGACTTTATTCGGATTTCAATGGGCATCACCTTTAGCCTTATATTTATTACCACTTATTGCTTTGCCATGGTTCACCCATCGCTTAGAAAAAACCATTGTATGGAATAAGTTTGTCCCCGTTGATCCGATCTCAAACATGATCGGCTTAACATTTAAAATCATGGCCTCACTAGTGTTAGCGTGTTTAATACTTTCATTAGCTGGGCCATATTTACCAGAGAAAAAAGTTGAGCGAGTCGGTGAAGGAGCCGAGGTTGTCGTGTTGGTTGATCGCAGTCGTAGCATGGATGATGCCTTTGCTATTAAAGGCCAATTAATTATGGGGAAAGTGGGCGGCGAAGATAGTAAGCGCCGTGTAGCAAAGAAATATTTGCAAGAATTTATTGATAAACGTCCTGATGATCGATTTGGCTTTGTATTGTTTAGTGACAAGGCATTGGATTTATTGCCGCTTTCCTATAATAAACAAACGATTCATGCCACGGTCGATGCCAGTGCTCTGGGCAAAGGTTTATCGGAAACTAATATAGCTAAAGCATTGATTAAAGCGGCTGAAATGTATCAGGGGCAGACATATCGAGGTTCACGAATCGTAGTGCTGGTTTCTGATGGTGGTCAAGAATTTTCAGATGAAGACAAAGCGCAAATTACAGAATTATATAAGCAAGAAAACTTAACACTTTATTGGTTATATATGCGTACTTTAACCGGCATGACCTTAGATAAAACTCCGGGTGAGAATGATCGTTGGGGAGCAACCCCAGAAAGGAAGCTACATACTTTCTTTAAATCAATCGGTATCCCTTATCTACCATTTGAAATTGGCTCGATGAAAAGTTTTTCTGAGGCGATAGATACGATTGATAAACAACAGTATCAAACGATGATTGTTGAAGAAACGTTGCCGAAAGAAAACAAAGCGTATTTATTTCTTATCATCGGTTTGGTGCTGATGTTGATTTTAATGCTCGCTCAATTTTATACCGCATGGGGTGTTCGAAAAGCACATGAAACAATTACGACTGAGTCAGCTGGCTTCTAACTAAGCTACAAAATTTTTCGACAGTCTTTTTTCTGTTTCTATTTTTGGTGAGAAGAATGCCAATCGTTCTAGGAGGCAGCTGAGGATCAAGATCCACTATTTCCAGTCGATATTGAGCTTTTAAGGCAGAAAAAGCTTCGGGGAGAATACTAAAAGACGCGCCGCCTTCGACAAGGTCAAGAATAGAAGAAATGTTATTTACTTCAGTTACATTGGTGTATTTAATTTTATTGTCAGCAAAGTATTTATCAACAATTTTTCTGGTTTCAAAGTATTCAGAAAGTAGCACCGCTTTTAAAGGATGAGTTTCACCGGCCATGATCGTAGTGGCTAAGTTGGCATAAGTAGGGGAGATGATGAGCTTCCATTTTTCATCAAATAGTTTTTCAAATTTAATATCAGGATAATCTTTTTGTAATATGAAACCGATGCCGATATCAATATCACCATTAATCACTTTCTTTTCAATATTGTGGTTAGTGAGTTCTTCAATTTGCAAAGAGATATTGGGGTTATTGCGATCAAACTCGGCGACTAAGCTACGCAGATATAAAGAATTAATAGATTGTAGTACGCCGATTTTGAGTGTTCCGGCATCACCTGCTTCGATATCGGAAACAGATTCTTTTAGAAGTGCGACTTCATTAAGTATTTTTTGGGCAGAGATCAATACCAGCTCGCCGTTTTCAGATAGTTTGACACCGCGGCCAATACGAACAAATAGTTCGGTGTTAAGTTCTTGTTCTAATTGTTTTATTTGGCTGGAAAGTGCAGGTTGTGTGATGTGTAATTTTTCAGCCGCTTTATGGAAATGCTGTAATTCTGCAACCACTTTGAAGTACCGTAAATGTCGGAGTTCCATGTCGTTTTTCGCTCAGTAATTGATTAGTTTCAGTTATCAATATGATAGTTATAAAAACTTATACTTTCAATTGATTCTCTGAGAGTATTAAGTTTGAGTCAATTGCAAGTGTGTTATTCATTTAAATAGTAAGGAAGGAGGAACAAGTTGAATAGATTAATGTTAAAGCCAATGTTGAACCCAGTGACTCCTAATTTGATAGGTAATGCACGGGTTTTATGGGAAATGCACGGGATTTATCATCATGGCTAATACTGTATTTTCAGGCATTATTGCTTATACCATCACGCCTTTTACGCTTGATGAACAGATTAATATCGACGTACTACATGCGCTTATTGATAAGTTAATTGATGCTGGTGTTGATGCAATAGCCGCATTAGGTAGTGCTGGCGAAGGCGTCTATCTTGATGATGATGAGTGGCATTTTGTAGCTTCTGAAACGATAAAGCAGGTGAAGGGTCGAGTGCCAGTGATCATTGGTATTGCTGAATTGACGACTAAAAAAGCTATCTCACGAGCTATGTTTGCCCAGAAGCTGGGTGCTGATGCAATTATGGTGTCACCTTTTTCATACTACAGATTATCTGAAGATGAAATCTATGATCATTATGCTGCGATTTCTGATGCCGTATCGTTACCGATTATGGTCTACAACAATCCAGCGACATGCGGTATTGATATGTCACCCGAGTTTATGTTGTCGATGATTGAAACGATCGACAATGCGACGATGATTAAAGAAAGCACAGGCGATATTCAGAGAATGCGTACGATTCATCGTTTATCTCAGGGTCGCGTACCTTTTTTTAATGGTTGTAACTATATCGCTCTGGATGCATTACATGCTGGAGCCGTCGGTTGGTGTACAGCGGCGCCTTGTTTAATCGGTGATTTGGCAAAACAATTATTTGATAGCGTGCAACATGGTGAACCAGAAAAAGCGAAAACATTGTTTGAGCACCAATTGCCGTTATTAGAATTTATCGTTAATGGTGGATTAGCATCGACGGTAAAAGCAGGATTAGAGATTAGAGGATTGGCTGCGGGTGTCGCTCGGCGTCCATTAAAACCATTGAGTGAAGAAAAAAAGAAAACCCTAGAACAGATTTTATTAAAGGTAATTGGATAATAGTAAAGCGTAATCAAAAAAGGCCGGGTAATAGATCGTTAACTGTCTATTATCTAAACAATTTTAAGACAACACTATAATAATTAAGATAACTAAAAAGAGAGGAACACATGACGGATATGCAACATTTACAATCAGCTCGTGATAAAGCATTAGCATTAGAGAAAGTCGTTAATACGGTTGTTATTGGCCAGCAAAAAGCAATTCGATTAATTTTGATTGCCTTACATGCACGTGGACACGTATTACTCGAAGGTGGCGTTGGTGTGGGTAAAACAACCTTACTTCGTGCGTTTTCTAAAGCATTAGGCGGCTCGTTTGGTCGTATTGAAGGTAGTGTCGATTTAATGCCGAGCGATTTACTTTACAGCGCGTGGGTTGATGGTGAAGGTAAACCTGTTATTGATCCAGGTCCCCTCATTGCTCATGGTGATGATACGGCTGTATTTTTCTTTAATGAAATCAATCGTGCTCGTCCACAAGTTCAATCATTACTTTTACGTGCGATGGCAGAACGTAGTGCTGAAGCATTTGGTAAGGAATATAGATTCCCTCACATGGTCGTGTTTGCTGATCGTAACGGTGTTGAAAAAGAAGAAACCTTTGAATTAAGCGCCGCTGCACGCGATCGTTTCTTATTCGAAATCGGGGTGTCTAACCCTGAAGCGGTAGGTGATCGTAAAGCATTGATCTTCGATTCTAAGTTCCATGACGTCGATGAATTATTAAGTGACTTAAAAGAACCTTTACTGGATTACACCGAGTTAAATGCCTTAGATAAAGAGGTTCAACAGGCTGTATTTGTGTCACCAGAAATCGAAGATTACATCATTCGAATCTGGGATGCGACGTGGAAACCGCATGAATTCGGTATTAATATTCCTGATGTGTTTATGGAAGATTTAGTGGTAGCGGGTGCTAGTGTTCGTGCTATGTCTGCGATGGTACGTGCCGCTAAAGTAGCGGCATGGTTAGAAGGCCGCGATCATGTTTTGCCGGATGATGTACATACTGTGTTGTTTGCAACCTTAACGCATCGTGTTTTCTTATCACCTATTTATGAAGGTCGTCGTGAACAGATCATGCCACAGTTTATTGCGGCGTTACGTGATCATATTTCTGCCCCATAAAAAATGAGTCTACGGTTCATTTTTTCGTAACGACAGAGTTAAAAGTATTGTTCAAGTTGCTATGTGATTTATGTAAGCGATGCTTGATTGATGGTTGTTATCTTGTCCTAACGAAAAAGAGTGCACGTATTCCTCATTTTATTGAACTATTTAGGGTTAACTATGAGCGAAAAAAATAAACGACAACAAGATGAGTTTAGTTATCGTTATCCTCACAAGGTGTACGGTAGCTTGCCGGGTGTGCATCAAGGTAAATCATTAGGTACTGGGGATAGTTTTGCTGGATTCTCAGATTTATTTGATTACCCTGATCCTCGCCGCTTAGATTTGCGTGCCTCGCTGCGTAATAATTTATCGACAGGTAAAGAAAGTTATTTGGTTAAACGTTATCAGCAGCGTTCACCTATTACATTATGGATGATGGCAGATTTGTCACGATCAATGGCAATATCGAATGTCAATCATGAACAATTAGCCAATTTGACGCAGCTAATCGCCCATTCAGCAATAGGTTTAGGTGATCGATTTGGTCTGGCTGGCTTTGATTCTGGTTTACGTCACGATGTACATATGATGCCTACCCGTCAACGCAGCATGCCGATGATTGCCGCCGATATGATACGTGATGCCGGACCTGCAACATCAGCAGGTGTTGATGGCATGCTCCACGCAGCAAATATGATTACCAGTAAGCATGCTGTTGTCTTTTTAGCATCTGATTTTTGTTGTGATATTGACGTGATTGATAAGGCGTTAAGACAATTATCACGTTATACCGTTGTGCCTATTGTTTGGCAGCACGATGATGTCAATCATCTGCCATCACATGCAGGCTGGACAGAAATGAGAGATTCGGAAACGGGTGAGCGACGTAGTGTTTGGATGCGACCTAGCGTTAAAAAACGTTGGAAACAAACCATTGATAATCACTTTGAGCAGTTGACTAACTGCTTTATGCGTCATCGGGTGAGACCTTTATTCACCGATGGTGAGGTAACGGGCGAACAGTTAACGAACTACTTTTTAGGTAGAAAATAAATATGAAAAATTATTATCTAATACTAATGGTCTTGGTAAACATGCTGTTTATCACTTCCGCGATGGCAGAAGAGCAGCCTTTAACCATATCGGTTGATCGAACATGGGGGTTATTTCTGGGGGATGAAGTCAATGTTAACGTTGATTTAGGAACCACTGATATTCAAGTGGATAAATCCAGTTTGCCACAAGAGAACAAGCGATATGGAACGTGGCTGTATTTAAAAACGATTGATGTTGAAGCTAGACAACTGGTTTTTCATTATCAAGTTGTCAATGTGCCATTAAAAAACACCACGATTGCTACGCCTAAGTTTGATGTAAAAGGCAGTGATGAGAAATGGATGACGATTCCTGAAACAGCATTAACTATTGGGCCTGCATTAGCGGTATCAGGTGATGATGGTTTAGCGGATATAAAAGCTAGACCTGATATGAAGCCGATGTTAATTACAACCACTGAAACAATGCAGCAATTAAAATTATTTGCTGGTATTGCGTTACTTTGTGGATTGATTTTGGCGTTTTGGCACTTCGGATGGAAAACAAAACACCGCCAACCCTTTGCTCAAGCCGTGCATAACTTGTCACGTTTGAAATGGCAGCGTTCACTGACGAATGATGATGCGTCACGTATTTTGCATACTGCGTTTAATCACACAGCAGGCACGGTCGTTGTCTATGGTGAAATAGATAAGTTGTTGATGCAGTTTCCATGGTTATCACCACTGGAAAAAGACATTAAATTATTTTACACACAATCAGAACAACACTTTTTTGCTCGTAAGGCTGAACAAGGTGCTGATATTGAATCAGTAAGAAAACTGGCTAAGGCATGTCGTTCTAAGGAGATGCTCGCATGACACTTTTAGGTTTACAGTGGGCATCACCGATGATGTTTTTGCTGCTGCCTTTAGTGTTCTTGCCTTGGTTTACCCATAATCAAGATAAGACAGTAGCGTGGAGCCAATTTGTACCGGTCGATTCCTTATCTAATATGATTGGTTTTGCACTTAAGCTTCTGGCTTCCCTCGTGTTAGCGGGTTTAATTTTATCGCTAGCTGGTCCTTATTATCCTGAGCAAACGGTTGAACGGGTGGGTAATGGTGCTGAAGTAGTGGTGTTAGTTGATCGTAGTCGCAGTATGGATGATCCGTTTTCAACACGAGATAAAGCATTAGCGGTTAATCGAACCGTAGGAAAGGGCGATAGCAAACGTCGCATTGCTCAAAAGTACTTATTGGAATTTGTTGATAAACGTCCAGATGATCGCTTTGGCTTTGTATTGTTTAGTGATAAGGCGTTGGATTTGTTGCCTTTGAGTTATAACAAAGATTCAATACGGGCGACGATTGATGCGAGTGCATTAGGTAAAGGGTTATCTGAAACCAATATCGCCCAAGCGTTAATTAAAGCCGGTGAAATGTATGGTAAAGAGGCGTATCACGGTTCGCGAACCGTATTGTTGGTATCCGATGGTGGACAAGAGTTTACTGATGAAGATAAGCAAACCATTGCAGCGTTATACAAACGTGAAAATTTAACACTGTACTGGATTTACATGCGTTCGACGGCCGGTTTAAGTTTAGATGAAGAAGGCACAGATAATTCATGGGGCAACACACCAGAGAAGCGTTTACACAAATTCTTTCAATCTTTAGGTGTGCCATATCGAGTTTTTGAAATTGAATCAGTGAAAAGCTTTTCTGAAGCGATAGATACGATCGATAAGCAACAAGATCAGACGTTAATTGTGAATGAGGTTATGCCACGTGAAATAAAAACGGCACCTTTCTTTTGGGTAGCAATGATAACCATGTTGTTGTTAATGATGGCTCAATTTTATACCGCATGGGGAGTGAGAAAAGCACATGAATAAATATTTGAATGTAGCACATTGGTTATTAGTTGTTGTGGCGGTACTCAGTTTACTCGCTGCAGGCCAAGCAGGTTTATCACTATGGCAGACAGGTAAAGTGAACGCGTTTATCAGCAACCCCGCAAGCTCTGAAAATATACCTGAGCATTTAAAAGCACAATTTGCCAAAGCTTATAATGAAGCAGAACAGGGCAAAGCGAAGGAAGCAATGGAACGTTTAACAACGGTCGTAGCAACTGAAGATGAAGATTTAGAAGCGGCGGCTTATTTCAACCGCGGCAATATTCATTTGCAAGATGCACGGGCATTAGCAGCGGATGATACCGGACGAGTGGCACTGATTGGTTTAGCCAAACAGGATTATAGGACAGCATTGTTAATAGACTCATCGTTATGGGATGCGCGTTATAACTTAGAGCTTGCATTGCGCATGGCGCCGGAAGAATCAGCTGATAAAAAACCTTATGCAAAACGTAAAGGTTCAGAAAGTGTGGTCGTTAAAGCCGTTGGTTTCAGAGTTGATTTGCCATGAAGTTTTCTTATCAATCTCGTATAACGGCATCGGCATTGTTCATGTTGCTGGTGACTTTATTGATTATGGCGGCGCTGTGGTTTCCTCGTACTGATCGTACAATTAA
>LAZR01001076.1_pt1 | contig 18214 bp, 22 predicted proteins | sample 329461 | NCBI WGS metagenome assembly LAZR01 (sample SAMN03002196, study PRJNA259156) | marine sediment metagenome | biome: sea floor; feature: Hydrothermal impacted sediments; material: marine sediment; isolation source: Loki non-amplified sample from Loki's castle hydrothermal vent sediment ...
TTAACATTATCAATTTTTTTTTAATTTAATGCCTAAAAAGATTTAGAAAAAATCACTAATAAGGTTTAAATAACCCTTTTTTTTTAAAAACTCTTTAACTTGAAAAGAACTTGAAGCAAATCTTTTCAGTATTTCTTGTTGTAAAATGATTTGAAATTTTGTTGTTCCTACATCTTTCAGTCTCTTTAGTAAAGGAAAAGCAATTTTAAAGTGCAATAATTGTGTATCATAATTATTTTCTACCCAATTACATAGACTTAAATTAAGTCTCTGAAAAATGATTTCTGGTGGCGAATTTTTATTTTTAGTTAGGTTATGGCCTTTAATCTCATATATATCTTGAAGAGCTACTTTAAAAGATGGAAAAAAAAGATTAGGAATTGTTACAGTTGGTGAATTTCCTATATAAATTATAACTTTACACAGTTCTTCATAAAATCCATTTGCATCACGTTTCTGAATCCTGGGGTAAAGGCTTGGTTTAGTAATTCTAATTGAAATATACTCATTGATTTCATTGAATCTTGAAGTTAGGCTATGGTTCATTTGTTTTCTCATAAATGTTAAGTATTTATTATTAGCTTTTAAAAACACATTTCTCAATTTATTTACTGAAAAGAAGGAGAAAAAAATTAAAAACTTTAGCTAAAGGAAAAGAATTTAAAAGATTTTAGGCAATAAGGGAATTAAACGAATATATATTTCAATAAAAGTTTATTTTTGTTAAAAATTTTTTTCAATTGTAATTTAAAATCTATGAAAAAAACCATTTAGGTGAATATTATTCCTGAAATCAGAGGAAAATTTTTTGATGAATTTGTTGAAGGAGAACAGTATATAACAGCAAGGAGGACTCTAAAGGAAGCGGACTTATCAGAATTTTGTAATTTATGCTGGTTTAACTCCTCCATGTTTTTTGATGAAATTTACGCTTCTACAGAAATGCCCTATAAATCACCAGTTTTTCCTGGACCATTTATTATTCCATTATCGATAGGTCTTTTTTTAAAATTAGGAGTCTATGAAAAAACAGTTATTGCGCTATTAGGGATTAAAAATCTAATATTTAAATCACCTTTAAGAGTAGGAGACACAATGCAAGTTGAAATTACGATACTTAAGAAGAAAGAATCAAGGACTTATCCTGCCCGAGGAATAATGCACTCTTTGTTCACAGTTAATAAAATAGATTCGAAATTATCGAAAGAATTTACAATGTCATTTGAAATGACCCATATGCTAAAGAAAAAGGACTTTGCAATATAATTCTGCTAGAATTAGTAGACTTGGTATAAGATTCAGGCTGTAATATTAATAGATTTCTCTTAAAAATAAAACCTTAATTATCTAATTGGATGTATTGATTTAATGAAATATAAAATTACAGTGTCTTATCTATTATTTATCCTTTTCACTATATTGTTTATTGTTAATTCTTCCTTTTGCAATATTAACCAAGAAGACATTTGTTATTTCTTAAGTTTTCTACTAATGATTTTAATGTTTTGTTTTTTAATTTCTTCTTCAGTTCTTCTTCTTGATTAATCTATATCAATTCCACATGATGAACAAATTATTGTTTTTTTTTCTATTTTCTTTCCGCAATTAGGGCAGTAATTAATTTCAAAACTTTCTTTAGAATCAGGGTTCTCCCTGATTTCTGTTTTTGATTGTTTTTCAACTGTCTTTAGCAGTGTAAATAAATGAGAAAATAAACCCTCGTACCAAGATTGTTTGAGTTTTTACAATCTAAATACATTTCGAGCGATTGGTGCTGCTTCTATCCTTATCATAGTTTTATTTGAAGCTAACTCGAAAAAACTTATCCGAATTCTTTTTTTCCAATTCGGATCATGACCAGTATTAGTTATCATTGTACCTTGCTTCGCTTCGATAAACTAGGGGGGCGTTAATGTTTTAATCTTTGCTTTATGTTGCCCACTTAACCATTGCCCAGTAATTTCAAACGCTTTTCCTTGATCCAATCTAAAATACTCCTCATAAATAACGTATACTCTCACGTTAAACCCATTCAATTATTTTTTTAAAAAAGATATGAATTTTATCTTTTTTTAGTTTTATATTGTATAAGTCTAAATAATCTCGCCATTTGATAATAATAAGGTTTTATAATAATTTTTATCTATAGAAATCAATTAGTATTATTTAATTATTTTTAAGGAGAAATATTATGATAATATCATCACCTTATGACGGGACAACTCCACGTATCCACCCTACGGCTTTCATTGCTAAAGACGCCGTAATTATAGGAGATGTCGAGATTGGGGCGTACGTAAATATTTGGTTCGGGGCTAAAATAAGAGGAGAATGGGGCAAAATTATAATTGGGGAAAATACAAGTATACAAGAGAATTGTGTAATCCATTCGACCGTAAAAGGGTTGTGTAAAATCGGAAAAAATGTAACACTCGGACATCTTTCAATGGTTCACGGTCCAGCAATCATTGGTGACTCGACATTGGTTGGTATTGGTGCGACCGTTCTGCAAAATTCGAATATCGGAACAGGAGTAATTTTAGCTGGTGGATGCGTCATTAAAGGGGAGGCTGAAGATAACTCCCTTTATGCTGGAGTGCCAGCTGTAAAAAAGAAGGAATATCCGAACAGAAAAAGGGGAGAATGGGGGACTAATCTTTATGTTGAAAATGGAAAGAAATTCAAAGCAGCAGGCTTAGGACATAAAATTCCAGCGGAATTCATATTAAAAGACGACTAATTAACGGAATTTTTGAGATCGCATCCTATTAGGTTTTATATAAATCTTCCCACCCAGTAGAATAGGTTGTTTTTTCAAATACGAATATTATCTATTTTTATTCATCCAATGAACGGCAAAATCAATAAGACTTCTTTGAGAAATTAACATTGCTTCTGCTAAACCAATCTTTCCTAGAGTATAATTAATCTCTGACTCAAATTGTTTTCCAATTTGCCTAAAATCTTCATTATTAAGATCAAGCTCTTCCCATTCTACCCATTTTCTTTCTTTCTTTTTCAATATTGCAGATCCATTCTTGTTATACTTTTTTCCATCATATTCACTACGATATTCTGCGAGGTGGATTGATGTGTTATTGTCGTGTGAGACACCGATTAACAAAATAATCCCATTTAAATCGTAAATTCTTGAAAGTGGACTATTTTCTCCCAGATCTGCGATTAAGTTATGATTTTTTGTAATTTTTTTAGCAAATTTACCCCAAGCTGCAAAAGATGAAACGGGATGGTTACTACGCTTAACTTTTGGCCATTTTCTAAACGTTTCTGCTATTGTACCTATACCTCTTGTTGGAGTTATTTGAGGATGAAAAGCAGGCATTTCACTTCTAATTATCTTCCACCAATTTTTGGGTACTGGGGGATTCTCCCATTGAGACGGTTCAGTATTTTCGCCAGAAAATGTTGGCATAACCAAAGTACCTTTTGAAGTGAGAACTTGCATTAAAGCCTTTATTACAGAAACTGGACCACCAACCGTCCAACCGATTTTACTAAGAGAAGCATGCACTATAACAACTTGCCCAGCTTCTATCCCAAGATCTTCAAAATTCCGTTTTAATGTTGTAATAGTATTTGGTTGTTGTGTTTTTTTGACAATATCACCTTCCGAACTTATAACTCCCATAATCATAAAGAATTTTGAAGTAAAGAAAAAATTTACTAGTGGAATCTATTTTTCAAATGAAAATCAAACCAATAAGCCTGGAAACATAAATAAATTGAACTTATCGAGATTAAGGAACAAAATATATAATAGGAGATCTTGAATTAATCTTATCGTTAAATTTTTCCTTGATCTTTGTTATTATGCAATTTAATGGCTCCATGGTGACAAGTTTGAACACAGTTTCCGCAACCATTGCACTTTTTTTCATCGATTTTAACCAGTGAGGAGCCAAAGCCGATTATCGAACTTGGGATGGCATGAATAGGGCAAATTTCGACACAAGCACCACAACCAACACAATATTTAAAAATTACATATGCTATATTGGACGAATTTGTCATTTTCTTCAATCCGATGTTTAAATGCTTAAAATGTATGATATCTATTTAATTTTGTGGTTATCCAACTTAAGAATTATACTCTTTTTTGAACTTCTATTAGAATTTAATTCAACACAATTCTGGATCATTCCAAAAAATTAGGTAATCGAATCAAGAGGGTTTGTTTCAGGAATCTCAAGTATGAAATCATCCCCAAAAGCCAATGCTGGTGTTAATGCCCCCTTTGGCTCAAGTTTAAATATTTTTTCAACATAGCACACCCCCGCTACCGCTGTAAATCGATATGATTCCATTGTTTCAAGCCAAGATTGAGCTTTAAGCCCCTTACGGTTCTTTACTGGTGCCCAAATATAACATCGAAAAGTTTGACGTTTAAATTCATCAGGACCGTAAATATCCTCCTCTACCCATTTATTTACCTTTTTCCTAGAATTTTCATCATTGATGAAAAACTAAATCAAAACCCTCAATATTTGCTTTTAGATTATTTTTATTTTTTAAATCCATAACGATATAATCAAGATTTAGTTCTTCTGTAAGTGGGATGAGATTTTCTGCAGAACACCCAGCCAATACAGGGGAATGACCTCGATCTTTTGCTTCTTGTGCTATCAGTTTCACTGTATACCCATGAGCTCCATATAACATCCAGAATTTCATATTCTTTATGTACTCTAGAAATAATTTAATAATTTTTTTTGGTTATAAAACAAATTTGATTAACAATCCATATAGATTATTCTTAACTATTGAAAACCATTTATTTAAATACTAAGTAGGTAAAATTAAAAACAATATATTTATTCAACAAAATAATATCTAGCCTTGAAAAAATATTATAGATATATAATGATTAAAAACCTTATTTTCAGCTAAAAATAGGGAATTTAATATGACTGACAAACTTTTTTATAGTCTATTATTTAGGTATCAAATTTTGTTGAACTTTTTTAAGTTTAATATATAGATTGTAATATTGCAATGAAAAAAACGGTTAAAGTCATTGTTTCCGGAGAGGGGGGTGTTGGGAAGACCTCGTTTCTTACACGATTAATTCATGATAACTTCGATCAAAATAGTGAATTAACCAAGGGTGTCGACTTTTTTTCAAAGGATGTTACCATAAATGGAGATGAGTATAACTTCATACTTTGGGATTTTGCTGGTCAACTCCAATTTAGAAAATTATTAACTGATTTTGTGGATGGATCTTTTGCCGCTTTTGTGTTATTTGATCTATCGCGATTCAAAACACTAGAAAGTATTGATAAATGGATCGATAAACTAAAAGGTGCAAGTCAAATTCCCGCTTTTATAATAGGAACTAAAAATGATACAATTGATCCCAATGAAGCTCAATCTTTTGATGATTATGTCTTAAAAATTATTAGAGATAACAAAAATGTCATTGGTTACCTAAAAATATCATCTAAAACAGGATTTAATGTAAAAAAAGCTTTTTACGCTCTAATAGAAAGGATTTCAAATTAAATGTAAATTAAACTTTAAAAATCCACCCGAATTCATCCTCAATTTCTAAGTATTGAATTCCAGTCAATAATTCATAAAGTTTTCTCGTAGTTTCTCCTGGTTCTGTGTTATTAAAAATCTTTTTGTTATCTTCTAAAGTGACTGATGCTATAGGTGTTATTACTGCTGCGGTTCCTGTACAGAATGCTTCAGTACATTTATCCTCAAATAGTTCTCTATAAGAAATATCCCTTTCCTCAATTTCTATACCGAGTTTTTTCGAAGCGATATCCAAAACTGCCCCACGAGTAATCCCTTCTAATATCGTACCCGTTTTTCTTGGTGTTGCCAGTTTATCATCTATGATTGCAAAAAAATTGGCAGTACCAACTTCCTCAACATGTTCTTTGTTTGTTGCATCTAAATAAAGAATTTGAGCAAATCCTCTGGCCTTCGTTTCCTTTGCTGGTAACATTGTTCCTGCATAATTACAACATGTTTTAGCTGATCCAGTTCCACCAGGGGCAGCTCTAATATATTTCTTTGAGATTTCTAAATTAATTCCCGTAAAACCTTCAGGAAAATAAGGTCCTACCGGTACTGTAAAAATAATGAATTTATATTCTTCAGCAGGTGCAACTCCTAGAATTGGTTGGTTTCCAATTAACAGAGGTCTAATATACAAAGCTCCACCACTATCGGATGGGGGTATGTAGTCCTCATTTGCCTTAACTACGCTTTTTATTGCTTTAATAAATTTATCTACGTCAAATTCAGGCATCAACAACCTTCTAGCACTCTTGTTTAACCTTTTTCCATTTTCATCCGGTCTGAATAATGTTATTTCCCCAGATTTTGCTCTTAAAGCTTTCATTCCTTCAAAAATTCCTTGTCCATAATTTAAAACACAAGCCGCTGGGGAGATTTCAAAATTCCCAAAAGGCACTAATCTGCCTTCATCCCATCTTCCATTCTTATAATCAGATATATACATCGATTTCGTTTCAATAAAATTGAATCCCAGTGAATAAAAATCAATATCTTTAGGTTCTACCATAATAATCAAGTTCTTTTTAGACTATGTAAAAAAATTATATGAATCTTTTATAAAAAATCTTATTAAGGAATAAAACAATAATTCAGAAATTCATTCAGAAACTAATTTTTCGTGTCTTTACTTTTGTTTCTCCCATTTTTTCAAATACACTAATATTATCTTATATTTCAATATTTGAAGGATGAGAACAACGCTCACCAATATGATGAAATAATGAACTTCTTAGGTGCTGATTTCACTTTTGCGCTTGGACCATTAACAAAAAGCAGTCATAAGAAAGTAGATAAAAGTCGGTTTAGAGATGAAAGAACTATGTTAGCAATGGCAAGATTAGGTCATCTATATCAATTAGTGAAAATGCCTTATACAGATAATTTCAGAGCATTAATTGAAAAAGAGTTTAACACTAAAACAATTGAAGTAGACGGTCAGGAAATAAAATTATGGGGAAAATTAGATTCTGATGTAATAACACAATGGATTAATAGGTGGGAGTATGATAAGCTAAATCCAACCGTAGATAACCCACAATTTTTCGCAGAAGATAATTTTCTCAATGAGTACTACAATACTTGGTACGCGAATAATTATCTACCCTATATGCAAGATTTTAGAGCTTTTTTGGATAGAAATCCAAGTTGTAAAACTCCTGATTTCTGGGACTGGTATTTGAATGAATATTTGGTGCAGAACCGCCTACCATAATAAAGATAATATTTTTTTCTCTCCCATTGAATTTAAATAGCATACTTTTCAATATTACATGATGAACTCAAAAAAAATCAGAATTATTAAATTGAAGGACCCACAATTGCGTCGGGTCAGGAAAAATCTAAGAGACATTATTAAATTAGCAGCAAAGGATGAGATAAAGCGTTTACTCGAAATAACGAGCAATTGTTTGAAGAAAGGTAAGGATATTTCGTCGGAGGAACAGATAAAATTTACTCAGTATTCAAGAGAGTGTAATCAACTTATGAGTGCCCTCTCTAGTTCAATTATACAATGCTCATCTGGAGCAGAGTGTGATTCACTCGAAGAAGCAATAAAGCAAGGATTTAACCCGAAAGATCGACCTACTGATCTTGATATGGTTTGGATACCTTATTATCAAAAATTGTTTTGTCTAAAATGTTATGAATCAACGTTCTACGATTCGACCTATAGAAATGAATCAGAAGATCCTTATGCTGATCCCTATTATAAAGACTCGTGCAAGCTTTAAATTTTTCTAATTTCTTAGGTTCATCGGGTAGTGAATCTCGTAAACAAAAAGATTATTTCTCTTTAGTGGAAAATTAATCGAGTCAGCGATTAGAAATTTATAATTAGAAGAAATACATTTAGCTTTTTTTTGCTTCTATTTTACTTTTTTTGCTATGTTTTTGGGTATTTTTATCGACTAAAATATATTGATATGAGACGGAATTTCACTTTTTCAAATAAAATTATAAATTTGTATTTATAGATATAATATAAGCATTTTTAAAAATCATAAAATGAATAGTAAATAGAGGAGATGTTATGGCTGAAGAATATGATTATTTATTCAAATCCATTGTTGTAGGAGATGGTGGAGTAGGAAAAACTGCGTTGACGCTACGGTTCAGCAAGGGGTTCTTCACAGAGGATTACAAAATGACAATTGGTGTAGTTCCTTAGAGGAAATCCCTCTCGGAGCATATACTTCCATGTGAAGACAATTACTATTGATTCTAGTGAAGGATTAATTCGATCAAAACTACAAATATGGGATACTGGTGGCCAAGAACGTTTTAGTTCAATTAGACCTATGTATTATAGAGGATCGTTAGGAGCGTTATTAATTTTTGATTTGACAAACTCTGCAACTTTTGAACATTTACCGCAATGGATTGAGGAAGTTAGGGCAAATGTGAAAAATGAGATACCTCTCCTATTAGTTGGGAATAAAAGTGATTTATTGGATGAAAGAGCAGTAACCTATGAGGAACTTAATACTTTTACTCGAAACTTTAATCTTTTCTATATGGAAACTTCAGCTAAAACAGGTGATGGTGTTGGGGATTGTTTTTATATACTTGCTTGCCTCATGATAGGATCAGGAGTACCAGATCAGTTAGTCTCAAATGGAAAAGTATTTAATCCAGGGCAAATAGCAAATATGGTTAATGAAGGAATTCAACCCTCTTCTCCTCAAGTTCAACCTGAATATGAATATTCTGCGCCTCCTGTGCCTGAACCAACTATTGTAGGGAATCAAAATCAAGAATTTTCATTTGAACCCGAACCAGAATTTGAGTATGAGGCTCCACCTGTTCCAGAACCTACATTTAATGAACATCCTAACTCTAATCCCCCATTTGATTCAGAATCTGAACCCGAAATTCCAATTCCAGAACCTTTAGCGGAAGAATCGAGTAAAATATTACCTGATTTTGAATTCAAAACTCCCGAGGAAATATTAGCTGAAGAAAAATCAGAAACTATTGAAAATTCTAAGGTAGTTGATTTTCAAAGTGCTCCTGTATCTACTTACGAGGAAACCTACAAACCTAAAGCGGCTCCTTTTACGTCAAATATTCCTGTTCCTGCACCTCCCCCTGAGGGATTTCAAGTTCCTCAAGAAAATCCACCTGTAGAAGATAATTCTGATCTGAAATCCCTTTTCTCTGTTCCTACAGGGGAATTTCATTCAAGAGTTGAACCGTTCATTGCGTCTGAACCAATTTATTCAAAAAAGGATAAAAAAAAAAAGGATAAACAGAAGAAAAAGGAAGAGAGAGAAAGAAAACTTCAGGAAGAGAAGGAGGAGAAAGAAAGGCAACAAAAATTAATTGAAGAAATGAAGAAAGCAAAAAAAGAAAAAAAACAAAAACCTAAAAAAGAAAAAAAAGAGAAATCGAAACAACCAGATATTGCAACAACACCCCTACCAACTAAAACTACCGTATCTCCTCAAGATTCAGGGAGATCTCCTTCGCTTTTTCAAACTTTAGCACAGAAAGGAGATGATGAAGAAAGTTCTCAAACATCATCATTTATTCCATTCAGTGGTCCAAAAGAATCTCATAATCAAGAAACCAGTAAATTGAGAATAATCCCAAATGTAAATGGGGTGGAAGCTAGTATGAGGAACTTTACTCCGATAAATCCTCAACCAACAACTCAAAAAAAACCTAAATCAGATAAAAAAGATCTTATCATCTGTAAAAATTGTGGTGGAATTTTATCATCTGATTATGCTTTTTGTAATAAATGTGGCTCACAATTATAATAAATTAATTTTTATTTGCCCAAAGTTATTTTTAAGATTATTTATAGGGTATTGCCACATATTGGGCAAGTACTCCACATTTTTTTAATTTTAGAGTTACAATAAGTGCATATTTTTAAGTCTGGGTCGATTTTAGTTTGAGGATTGTTAAAAATCGTCAATACTTTTGATTTTGTTTCTCGAGAATTATCTCTTTTTGTAGAATTTATTGGTTTTGGGGGGATGTTCATAGCTTTTTCAACTTCCCTTCGTGTAAGATGAGGTTGGGATATTTGAGATTCAATAGAATTACTAAGATATTGTTGTGGTTTAATTTCAGATTCTCTTATCTTTCCCTTTATAGATTTTCTTTCATTATCTGAAGGTTTTTCTTCGGGTTCTCCCATTGATATTCCTACTTTGTAGTAATAATATTTGTTTTCATTGTTTTCAATAATTTTTTCTCCATTTTCTAAATAAACTTCAATATAATAAATAATAACAGATCCGGCAGGGATTTCAGCTATTTCTGCAATATAATAATCCATTTTGGAATCCATTTGCATCTGATACCATGATTTTCCTTGATTAACACTAAAAATTAAATGAACTTTTAGAATAATTTTATTGAAATCTTCTTCAGTAATTTTTGCTACAATCTTTATCTTCTTTGTGTGTTTTTCTATTGTTATTGAGGATTTTTGAGCTTCTACTTCATCCCATGATGTACCGCATTTTGGACAATTTGTAAACCAATTTGGATATTCAAAGTTACATTTTGAGCAATTTTTCGTAAAATACCGAGTTGTTTTAATCCCTAGAGATTTTTTTTCTTTCCCCATATTTTTAAATCAAGTATTATAAATTAAACTCACAAATAATTTCTACTAAATATTAAATAATAAAAAGTACTAAATATATTTTTTCATTGAAGATTTTGTTTTGGTTAATAGACTATATCAAAAGCTAATTCTGATCCAAGAAAATAAAAAGATTAACTTCAAAAGAGAGATAAAACAAATTTGATTAAACCCTTACAAGAGGATGATCTAAACTCAATTTAAGTTGAATCTGCTAAGTAAATTGCCTTAATTCGCTATTCATTGAGTGACTAATTAATTTAAGTGTAGTTTTAAATCTTTCGCAATCCATGCTAGATCTTCACAGAATTTTTCTAAATGAGCCCTTTTAACATGTGGCATTACTACAACCCGAATTAAATTGAAATTTTCGAATTTTCCTAGCATCCAATTTCTTTTCCTTAATTCTCCATCCAGCTTACCTACTGATTCCCCATTTTCTGTTGTAATACCCACAATATTCATAATAGGCTTAGTCACCAACTTAATGCCTTTTATTTCACTAATTAGCTTCGATAAGTATTTTGTGTTTTCCATGCAATTATACATGATTTTTTTAAAACCATCTAATCCTAGTGATTTAATTATAGCCCAAAATGCAATCACAGAACCTCCAGATCTAGTTCCAGTTATATTGAAGTGTTTAAAATTACCTCCAGCTAAATAGGGGATCTCATAGCCAACGTCTTCTAAAATTGACAGATCTTTTAAGAAAAATCCACCTGTTGGTATTAAACCTAATCCCATTTTATGTGGATCAGCTGTTATAGAGTTAACATTTTTAACAGAAAAATTCCAAGGAGGAATTTGATAGTTTAATAGTTTTAGAAAGGGCAAAGTAAATCCACCAAATGCAGCATCTACATGAAAGAATAAGTTTTTTTCATCAATTATTTTACTTATCTTTTCAATAGGATCTACTAATCCCAACGCTGTAGTACCAGCAATTCCTACAACCCCACAGGTATTTTTATTTATTAACGACTCAAAATGATTCAGATCGAATTTATATCTTTCCTTTAGATTTACTTTTCGAAGTTTAATACCCAACATATCTGCTGCTTTATCAAATGACACATGAGCAGAAATAGGTAATATTATTTCAGGATGCCTTATATTTGGTTTTAATTTTTTGGCAATTCTCAATGCGATAAGGTTAGCTTCAGAACCCCCAGTAGTAAGTGTTCCTAGTATGTTCGAACCTCCAAATAATTTACCAATTTCTGAAACCAATTCTTTCTCTAAAGCAGCAGTCCCTAAAAATAATCCTGGATCACCCAAATTCTTTGACACATACTTCTCATATATCTCAATACCTATATCGAGAGGCTTAGTGCACATTGACCCTAAGATTGAGTAAGAGTCATAAGAATAATCTGAACTTAATTTTTTCTCGAGAATCTTAAGAATTTCTCGCTTTTTTAAACCTTGTTCTAACATCTTTTTTTCATGAAATTTAGTTGTCTAAAATCTATAAACTCATATGAAAAAACTCTTAAACGTATTAAAAATTTATAAAACGCATTTTTCAAAATGAGGTTGTAATTCAAAACGAAAAACTCTGATTTTAAATTTGAAAAACCTACTTGAATCTCTTTTATTATATTTCTCAAGTATTTTATTAAACTCTATGCTTAATTTAATTTGGGAGTGATTTGCTATGCACATATCTGAAAAAAGGAGATCTGCTAATTTTTCTCCAACATTTGAATCTAGAGCATTAAGCCTTTACCCTTCAAGATCTCTAGATACTTATCCTAATTCTTCATTAATAACGCTTATCAATGATAAAGGAGACTTATATCCATAACGTTTACGTGCCCAAATATCTACAGCTTTTTGATTATTTTGAAGAAAATTCTCATTATCAAAAAAAAAATAATCTCCAATATTTTTAAGATTAAATTCAGTTAAGGGAATATTCACGTCTACGAGCTTTCCACTCTGCTAGCTTTCCCGGGTTATATCTATTTACTTCGCTGTAATATCCTGTAACTCTTGAATAAATTTTAACATCTTTAGAATTACATTGCGGACAAATAAAATTAGACCCTCGAAACATTTTTCTGCAAGAAGGACAATAAATGAAATCTGGAGTGTATGCAAAATATGCTGTGTTAGTATTGATACAGATATTTTTAGTAAGTTCCCATAATCCGAGAATATTAGGTTTTTGTTCTCCAAGCCAAATGTGTGTTATCACCCCCCCATTTACGATAGGATGAAAATCTCCTTGCTTTTTTATCCTCTCATATAATGGGATGTTAGCATCATATCTTAAATGATCTGAGTTTGTATAATAAGCATTTCTCCCATATGATTGAGGTATTGCTTTATCAGGGTAATGTTTCAAATCTAATTGGGCAAAGCGTCCAGAACTAGATTCTGCTGGTTGTTCCCAAAGTGAGTAGTATTTTTTATCTCTTTCGGTCATGGTATTACATTTTGCAATCATATAACTTAGTATTTTTTTCCCATATTCGTAGGCAGTATCATTTTCATGTAGTTCATATCCTGTAATGCTTTTCACAGCTTCATTTAGACCTGTAAACCCAATAGAAAGGTTCTGATCCTTGATACTGAAAATAGGTGTACCATTAATTTTTCCACTACATAAAGGTAAATGACCAGTTTTCAAACGTCTTTCCAATAAATCCCTCTTTTTTCTTAAAATTCTTGCAGAAAGTTCCATTTTGGCATCTAATATGGTAAAATAGTCAGATTCATTTCTTGAAATATAAGCATACCGAGGGAGGTTTAGACTTACACTTTGTAACGATCCAATGGTCACATAATTTTCCCAAATATTATCGTTTTTCCTCTCGTCCGGATCGCGGATACTTCGCTCCAATATTTGATTACCAGTTAGGAATTTCCTACAACATTGACTATGAATCTTATTTGGCATCCAGTCTGGGCACATATTAAGAAAATAAGGAGTTCCCTTTGTAGCAACTTCTTCCATAACTTTTAAATAAGAGGGCTCAAATTCACGTAACCATTCTTTTTTGATTTTTATCTCATGTTTTGGGAAAGCAAAAAGTTTCCCATTATGGTCACCTTTAATATAGACTTCTGTTAAAGCATCAAAAAGTTTAAGACATTCATCTTTATAATCTCCATACATTCCCATTTTTTTTCCATGAGGTCCAACTGCTTGAATGTTTAATAAACCATCCGGTATTGTTGGGGTACAAGATATTGAAGTAAATGGTACCTGCCCCCCTCTTGCAGCAAAAATTTGATTAGTTTCAAAAATTAAACATTGCATCGACTGCTCAATTTCTTTTTCGGAGACACCTCGAGCATATGGAGCTAAAAAAGTAGTTATGTAGTCATATCCTTGACCACCACTAAATTCACCCTGAATAATCCCAAGCCATTTTGCTAAATGTGTAACAGCCACTCTTAGACTACCTGCCGGACCTGATTTACTACAATGAGCCCAACTATCTACAGGTGGTAATCCATGTTCAAGGATCATTCGAGGATCCCATTCTTGGCAAAATGGACGTAAATCGAAGTATCTGAGCATGTGAACGTGTATATCTCCAAATAAATGAGCACGAGCTTCCTCTGAATCTAAGATTCTTAACAATGCATATTCGTCAGAGATTTTATTCGCTGCCCAATGATGGATACTTTCAGGATTCATATCCTGGTTAGCATTTTCATCAGTACCATATTCTAAAATAGATTCATAATCCATTAAAGGCATTCCTATCCTAGTATATATTTTTCGTTCTTCCTCAAAATGTTGTTCAGAAAGTATTGAACATACAATTTCTCTTATATGTGGGCCTGAGAGAAATTTGATTCCTGAAGAAATTATTCGTCTTACGGTAAGTGCAGTTATTTTATCAGCATGCTCGTGATCTATCCCGGTTTCTCTGATTAAACTTTGTTCAATTTTTGATGGTTCAAAGTGTACAATATCTCCTTCAGTTCGAAAAACCTGAGGTAATAATTTTGTTAAATAATTACGTTTAATCTTTTCAACTTCTTTATCTTTCAATACTTTAGAATCTGATACCAACAACAATACCCCTCTCTTCTTTCAATTACGGTAATCTCAATAATAAAGACCTGAATTTTGTCGGAAATGACTGCAGAGTTAAGAAAATTATTAATTCTTTATTATCGTTTATACTTTACCTCTTTTGATATAAAAGTTTATTCGTTTTTCAAATTTAAACTTATTTTATTAACCTTTTACTTTCATTTTAAATATCTAATATATTATCTTGGGATAAAATAGATAATTATTTGGAGCCATATCATTTTTTAATTTATATTCTCGATGTCCCCTCAAAAGACTCAATTTTGTCGATGAATCTGAAGTTTTTTTGAAATCTACATCATCCTTCTTATTAATAATTAATGCTTGGTGTATTTAACAAAAAAATTTATTAAATATAATTTCTCAAATTTATAACATTATGACAAAAAAAGTTATCAATAAAAAGGATATCCAATCAACAGAAACTATAAAGGGAGTATATAGAAGAACTATGGTTTTCAATGAAAATATAATGCTTTGTCATTTTACTCTCGAAAAAGATGCAGAAATACCATTACATCACCATAGAGAATCCCAAGTTGAATACATTCTACACGGGAGAATAAAATTTTTTACAGAAGACAGGGAATTAATAGTTAAGAAGGGAGATAGCTATATTTTCGAACCTGATGAAAGACATGGAGCTACAATATTAGAAAATTCAGAAGTAATTGATATTTTTAATCCAGCGAGGGTTGATTACAGATAAATATAATTCAACATCTGTAATCTCGTTGATAAAAAATTAGTCCAAATTTAAAGCTTACCATTGATAAGCAGCAACAGCAAAAATTGCAATCATACAGAAAAGAAATTCGCCTAATAACCAATCAAAGAATAGAGATCTCTTGTTATCTTGGTTATTTTTAATTTTTGTGGCTAATCCAAAACTGATGGCAGAATTTGTTCCCGTAAAGATAATAAAACTAAATGTCATCGCATCTAAATCTAAAGTTATTAAGTCTAGCATTTCATCAAGAATTGCCCAACCCCCAATAAATCCCCCTAAAGCTAACAAAAATATCCATCCGGAAAATTGAATGATTTTTTCAAACTTAATATCCAATTCCGAAATAGGTCTTTTGCGTTCAATCGGTTTTTTCTCAACTTTTGACATTTGTAATCAAAGTCTCTTCTTTTTGAATATAAAAAATTTATAATTCTTAATTTTTATCATTTTCATACTTAAGATTATTCATTCAATCAAGGCTTATTCTTTAGAAATAAGATTGCTTTAGCAATATCTCCTTCACATTCTTTCAAAACTAATTCAGCCTCCTTTTTATCAACATTACCTTGAGAAGCAACTAACATTATATCATTTTCCGTTATTTTCGGTTTAATATCTAACTCATCATTAAAGTCTTCAGATTTAATTTTATTTGCAGCAGTAAATACCAAACTTTCTGGGGAATATTCTTCCGCTTGTCCTATGATTTGATAAATTTCTTGACCTGATTGTTTCATAAGAATAACTTCAGGTTGTTCAATTACTAATGTTTTTTCTGTTCCCTCAATTATAACTCTAATTGCATCTATTTGATCCATTTCAATTCCTTGCTGTTGCATTCTTCTTCTCATCTGTCTAGATCCCGCTTGACCCCCATCTCTTTTTTTCACTGCTTGTGGGCGTCTAGGTTTACTTTTAATTTTTTCCTGCATATCTTTTGGCAATTTAACCATAATATTCACCTAAAAAATATTAATATATTAATTAAAATAATTTGTGATTTAAATTTTTGATTTATTAATTCCCTTTCGGACATTTATAGCAACACCATTAGAAAAAGATTTGATATATGTGATTGGTAACTTCAATCTTCCTATAGCCAGTAACTCATCATTTTGGTTAACAACAATAACCTCATCCAGAGGTCTCAAATTATCATCAATATCAACAACATGCTTACAAAAGACATTTCTACCTTTCATTATGAATTCAGAAATTTCATTTAGAACTATAACTCTTAATATCGGGGGAGCAATTCTCTTAATTATCTGATTTGCAGCAAACAGACTTATTGTAAAGAACCCGTTATTAGGTCTTAATGTAAGGATTAGATTTTGTTTATAAAAAACATATCTAATTTTGTTTGTTGAACGTGATCTCTTAAAATGAATTTTATTTATATCTTCAAATAAAATATCGGTTATAAGTCTTCCAAATTGATAATCTGAAATTGCTTTTATTTGTCTAATCCCTAGCAGAAATGCGGTTTCCATTAACTACAACAATTTATCCAGTTGTTATTACTAAAATAAGTATTTAAAAAATAAATAGTTTTTCTGTATTACACTTAAGAATAGAGCCTTGATTCAGATTTGTCTTGTATCTTCTTCATTACTTTATCAACCGCATCAATAAAATCTTTACTAGTTATTGCCTCTGCTTCCTTTCTTATTGCGAACATGCCAGCTTCTGTAGCAATCGCCTTGATATCAGCTCCAGTAGCGCCTTCTGTTAAACTTACCAATCGTTTGAACTCTACTTTTTCTTCAGTTTTTAATTTTCGCGTATGGATTTTAAAAATTGAAAGCCGTGATTCATCATCAGGCATTGGAAACTCTATCATTCTATCAAATCTTCCAGGTCTCAATAGTGCGGGATCTAAAATATCAACCCTATTTGTTGCGCCAATAATTTTTACATCCCCTCTTTGTTCAAACCCATCTAGTTCACTTAGTAATTGCATTAAGGTTCTTTGAACTTCTCTGTCCCCAGATGTTGCAACTTTTAGTCTCTGAGAGCCAATTGCATCTAATTCATCAATAAATAAGATTGTAGGTGCTTTTTCCTTAGCTAAATTGAAAATTTCCCTTACTAACCGTGCACCTTCTCCAATGAATTTTTGAACCAACTCTGATCCAATAATTCTTATAAATGTTGCTTCAGTTTCATGAGCAACTGCTTTTGCTAATAAAGTTTTACCTGTTCCAGGAGGACCATAAAGTAATACACCCTTCGGGGGCTCAATTCCTATTTTTTCAAATAATTCTGGTTTTTTTAATGGTAACTCCACAGTTTCTCTGACTTCTACCATTTGATCTTCTAATCCTCCGACATCGTTATAAGTTATATCTGGAATTGTATCTATTACTTCCATACCTTTAACGAAAGGATCTAATTTGGTAGGTAAACATTCCATAATAGCGAACGTTCGCTGATTTAAAGCGACTCTCATCCCAGGTGTTAGATTTTCATTTTTTACTTTTCTGCTGGTGTTTACAACAAAACTTGGTCCTGTTGAACTCTTTACAATAGCCCTACCCTTATCATCTAGAAAATCTATTATTGTGGCAGAGACTAGTGGTGGTTCCCTTAACCTATCAATTTCATTTCTTAAACTATGCAATTCTTGTTCTAATCTGAGGCGCTCTGCATCTAACAATTGTTTTTCAGTTTCTAAATTTCTTAGTCGTTTCTCCAAGTGTCGAGTGTATGTTATTAAATACTCGCCATCTTTAGCTTCTTCTCTTTTTCTTTTATCTTTAGTGGTGGG
>LAZR01001077.1_pt1 | contig 18210 bp, 15 predicted proteins | sample 329461 | NCBI WGS metagenome assembly LAZR01 (sample SAMN03002196, study PRJNA259156) | marine sediment metagenome | biome: sea floor; feature: Hydrothermal impacted sediments; material: marine sediment; isolation source: Loki non-amplified sample from Loki's castle hydrothermal vent sediment ...
TTATCTTTAAATTCAATTTTTATGTAAATCTGTGAATCTTCAAACACTTCAGTTATATTCACGAAGATATCAATAATAGAATTCATATTATGAAGAATTCCATTTATCAAGAGATTTTCGAATACATCTAACAAAAATTCATTCGCATATACGAATGTCTTTTCCCCTCTTGAATTTACAGTTATATTTAATTCTCTGTCTTGAAAACTTTTTTGAACAAAATCAATAGCTTCTTTTAGATAGGTACATAAATTTATAGATTTCTTCTGTTTGAGCAATTCGTCGGATTGTGAAAGCTTTCGAGCATTTGATATTAGTTTCACGCCACGGTTAATTTGTCCATTCATTATATCATATTGTTCATTAACATTGTCCATATTTTTAAATCCACTTGAAAATATTTTACACAACTCGACGGAGCTCCTAATATTGTTAAAAATATTATTGATATCATGGGTTAAAAAATCTTTGAACAAGCTTACCTGGTCAAATGCAATTTTTAACTGCTTCTTTGATTCTTTTTGTTTTTTTTCTAGTTTATCTCTTTCTCTCCTTGCATAGAGGATTGGTGATATGTATTCTACCATTGATTCTAACATTGTTATATCATTAGTAGTGTAATCTGCATTTTTATTTGCTAGAGAGACAACCCCAATAACATTATTATGAAAACTAATAGGGCTCCCTAAAAAATTCTCAACTTGAACATGTCCTTCAGGAACTTTAAATTGGTTATTCACTAAAATTGATTTATTTTCTCTAACGACACGACCCCATATTCCTTTAAACCAAACATTTTTTGGAAAAATGATATCTTTTTGATCCATTTCACATTGATCCCATATCTCTCTCGTTAAAGAAGGTTGGACAAGGTTTTCTTGCTCATCAAAATACCCGAATGTACCAAACTTACTTTGCAACGCTTTTAATAAAACTGATAAAACCTCTCCATATAATTTGTCATCTGAACTCGTTAGGAAGATATGAGATATTTCATTTTTTAACTTTAGTTCATACTCAATATCCCGAAAAATTTTTTCAGATTCATCAATTTCTTTTTCTGCTCGATTCACATACGTTCACAATTTTCTTATAAAACTATTTCCTAATTTCCTCCTTACTTTAAAAGTGTAGGAGATTCAAAAATAATGCTGTTTATCCAGTATAATAATTTCAGATTTCTAATTTAAATTTTTTCTAAAAGATAATAGCAGAAAATCGCTTCACTTATTAATAAGATTTTAAAAAAAAATTTATCATCTTTTACCAATAGATTTAATTTGTGGTTTAAATAAAGAAAATAAATTATTTATTATATGGTTATAGCATAGAAGGCAATATTTTGGCTAAGGGTACAGCTAAACCACCAAGTAGAGAGCCGATCGAACCAACCTTTTTAAGGTAAGTTTTGATATCCTTCGACACTTTCACTGATCGCGTCTTTCCCTCAATGATCGTTCCTTCTTCTGAGAGTAAGAATATCTGGATACTTTGTTCCCCCGTTGCTCTCGGTTCTAAAGTTAACCATATAGTATCTCCATTCTCTAACATATTTGATAAAACTCCCGCAATGTCTCTCCCTTCAGACGAGATTAATGGAATAGGCTTATCAGGTATTAAAAAACTTCCCCTCCCTTCTACTTCTATTTCTAACTTCAATTTACTTGGTTCAAATCCAGGGGCATTTACCTTTATAATATATTTTTTAGCCTCTGGAGAATTGTTGTATAAGAAACAAAAAATGTTCAATTCTGAATTCAGAAATACAACCTCTTGAGCAGTGGAGTCCATATATATTGGGTCTTTAGATAGACGTTCAATATTATCCGCAAGCTCTAATTGGAGTCTATCGATAATGTTAAAAAAACCGGGGTTGAATTTTTTAATATAATCAAAAATTTTGTAAATGTCCTTTTGGGAAAAGTGCCATAGGTTTTCTAATAACATGCCTTTTTCAATATTAAAAGTATCTGAATCCACATTAATTACTTCTTTTAATTCTTGAATAAACTGTTCCTCCGTTAAAACTTCTTGGAACTTCAAATAATAGAGAAACAGAATCTTTTCTACTGCAAATGTAATGGGTAGCTCATCAGGTTCATCTTCTTTTATTTTTTGTACAAAACTTGGAGTTAATATTTTGTTTATTTCTGTTAAGTATTCATCCCATTTGAGGAAAGTAACTGGATCTAGATGGTTTGACAATATTTCTGCAAAGAAATTATCTAAGAATATTTGGTGGGTTGTAGGTTTGTAAAAGTCTTGGAGTCCATTAACATCATGAATGTTAAGATTTAAACTTCGAATTAATAACGCTAAACCTAAACCTACTAATGAAAATCCAGCTGCCGCGAATCCTAAATTAGTTCCCATATCTCCTTCCCCAAATAAAAGCATTACGAGGAATAGTACTAAAGCAACAAGACAAATCAAAGAAATAATTTTCAATAAGTTTGTAACTCTCTTTACATTGTTCGCCAATAAATCAAATCCGTCAAGGCTATCAATCGGCCTACCTCTTTTTCTTTCAAAATTTAAGCGCATTTTCAGTGATGATTCAGTCGAATTAGCACCTAAGAAGAGCATTATTGAATTGAATAAGTAAATTATTAGAATGACATAAAAAATTGTAATCAAAGTAATATCAAGAGCATTGAATAATGTAAGAATTGTTATTGCTACGAGTGCTATAGGAAGCACAAAAAGTAATAGTTTCCCTACATTTGACATGTAGCTAATCATATTTCCTTGAAATTTTTCTTTCTTTAGAATTGCAGTCAAATCTTTTTCTAATTCTCTTTCCATTCTATTTATCATCTCTGTAATCAGTAATTATTTTAAATTATGTAATTAGAATAATAGAACTAGTTATTTATAATATTAATGCATCAAAAAATAAGAAAATAAAAAAAACACCTGCTATGAATTTATAATACTATTTATTACATGTTATTATGAATATAATAGAAGAAAATTTAAAAATTATTAAGTAAATTAACATACGCTATGCTGTTGGTATCAATACAATAAAATTGCTTCCCTTGGAGGAATCTCCCTTAACTTTATTCTCGACCCAAATTTTACCGTGATAGCTATCCATGATTTTTTTTACAAGGGATAATCCAAGGCCCATTCCCTTACTTCTCTTATCTTTTCTAATTCCTTTTTCAAAAATACTTTTCTTGCGAAAATCCGAGATACCTATGCCATTGTCTTTGAATTCCATTTTGATAAATTTTTTATTTTCCATATCCTCCATTGTTATATCAATGAAGATCTCGATTTTTGGATTTTCATTATGTACTACAGCATTCATGAGTAAATTTTCAAAAACATCTAATAAAAGACCATTGGCTCTTACATTTTTTTTTTTAGCATTATCATTAACTTGTACATTTATTTCTCTCGTTTGGTAACTCGTTTTAAGAATCTCAATTGCTTTTTCTAAATGTCTTCCGATTTTAACTTTATCTAATTGAATTTCAGATTCGTCAATTTCGGTTATCTTTCGAACGTTGTCTATTAATTTCTGTCCCCTTTTAACCTGTTCATTTGTGATCTCATTTAATTCTTTTACCGTATGTAGTTTCTCTGGGTTGTTTAAGTAGAGAGAGCTGAGTTCTGCTGAGGAATTAATATTTTGAAGGATGTTATTCAGATCGTGAGCAAACACATCGCGATAAAGATTAGCCTGATAATAAGCTTTCCGAAATTTTTCTTCAGATTCCGTTAATTTTTGTTCTGCAAGCTTACTCTCTGTAATGTCAATAACTGTTATAAAATCTGCAAATCCTCCATGATAAATAATAGTTTTTGAAAAGCTCTCAAGCCACCTTGTTTTACCAGTCTTTGAAATGATTCTACTCTGATAATTTATGACAACATCTTTTGACCCAGATTGATTCTTTTTAGCTTGCTCGATCACAAATTCTACATCATCAGGATGAACGATCTTAATAAATCCATTTTGAGGCCAATCTAACATTTCTTGTACTGAATATTCATTTATTATACTAAAAGCTCCATTTACATATTTTATTTCTCCATTTTGAATGATCATGATTCCCATTAATGATTGTTCAGTAATACTTCTGAATTTTTCTTCAGACTCTTTTAAAATTTCGTCAAATTTCTTCTGTTCAGTAATATCGTAAATAGCGCCTTGTACCATAAATGGTTTACCTGATTCATCAGATATATTCCGGACGATTTCGTTAACCCATTTTATCGTATTATCTTTACATTTAATTTGGTATTCGTGTTGGAAGTGTGTGTTTGGGATTTCTCTGAATTGTTTTATTTTATTTATAAATTTCTCTTTATCTTGAGGTATCATAATTTGATTCCATTTAATGGCCCCTGATAATATTTCCTCAGGCTTATAACCGGTTATTAGTTCAAATGATCCTTGAATAAAAGTAAAATTGAAATCCAAATCTCCGTGAAATGCGATTCCCTCGAAATTTTGTAGGAAATTACGATAATCCCTCTGGGACTCCTCCAATTCTTTTGTTCTTCTCTCGACTCTCAACTCTAATTCCTCGTTTAATTTTCTTAGTTTTTCTTCAGCAATCTTACGTTTTAATCTAGCGTGTAAAATAGGTGCTGTCCAATCTGTTATCGATTCCAAGAGATCTATATCTTCTTTATTATATCCTTCTTCCTTATTTCCAACAAGTATGTGTCCTAAACATTCATCCTGCAATATTATTGGAACAACTAGTGCACTAGATAACAGAACATGACCTTTAGGGAAATTGAATGGTCCATTCGAGCATATTGTTCTTTTTTCTATAATGGACGTTGCCCAAATACCACCCCAAGTTTCTCTCGGAAAAACTATTGTTTTATTTTCCATCTGACATTTATCATATATGTTTCTAGTCATTGAGGGGCACACGCTACTTCCATCTTCATCAATATAACCAAAAACACCATAATGGCTCTTAAGGGCTTTCAAAATAATATCCAACACTTCTGCGTACATTTCATCATCAAGAATCGTAAGGAAGATCTTAGATATTTGATTTCTAATTAAAAGTTCTTTTTGTGATTTTTTTAAATTTTGCTCAGATTCTTTTAATTTTTGTTCAGCATTTTTTCGCTCGGAAATGTCCTCAATCATCCCTAAACCATAAAGAGGATTTCCCTCTTTATCTCTAATTATCGAACTTGTAAGATTACCCCATAAAATTTCATTATTTTTTTTGAAATAGCGTTTTTCCAATGTGAAGAATGATATATCTCCTCTAACAATTTGTCCTATAAGCTCCATATTTTTATCACTATCTTCAGGGTGAGTTATATCTTGAATCTTAAGAGCAGTGAGTTCATTCTCTGTATATCCTAACATGGTACATAACATAGTATTAACCTTTGATAAAGAAGAATCGTCTAATTTTATAATCGCCATTCCTAAAGGTCCCTCTTCGAAAATTTTCCTAAAACGTTCTTCTGATTCCTCTAATCTTTTTTCTCCTAGTCGTCTTTCAGTGATATTATTAACTTGATTTAAATAATATTTAACAGATTCTCGATCTTCAGAGTAAATTGGGCTAATGATCGCATCAAAATACAAGACACCAGTTCTACCAGCTCTCAATGATTCTTCAACCTTATCAAAATCGTAAGGGACTTCAAATTTGACAGTTTCCCCTTTTAAAATTCTAGTCTTAATATCCCTAGGCATATTCGGATCATCAAGAATGTCAAATCCCCTCACCTGATCAACATCATCTACATTAATTAAATCAAGAGTTGCTTTATTGGCATCAACAAGCTTACCATTAGAGTCATATAGCGTTATAGCAATAGGAGAATTCTTGAATATACTTTTAAATCTTAATTCTGAATCATTAAATTTTTGTTGTGCCATATGGCGCTCAGTAATATCATGGTTAATTGTAACCATTCCTTTAGGATTACCATCGTCATCCTGGATAATAATTGAGGCTGACAAAATATTAATTGGAGTTCCATTTTTATGATACTGAATTATTTCACCTTTCCATACTCCCTTTTCAAAGAAAACTTTTTCAACCTCTTCCCGAGTCTCATAAATAAACTCTACAGGAATAACCTCGTCGATAGTTTTTCCAATCGCTTCACTCTTCTCCCATCCATATATTTCTACTGCAGCTTTATTCCAACTCGAGATTTTATAGTCTAAACCAAGATAAAGTATAGCGCTTTGGGCGTTCTCAACTAGAAGTCGATATTCCTCTACGGATGTTTCTAAAGCTTTTTCAATTTTTTTATTTTCTGTGATATCATCAAAAATTGCAACGATATTCCCAGAAGGGAGTTTAAATACATAATTATGTACCCAGAGTGTAATTCTTTCATCTCTATACATACTTGTCGGATGAATTTCAGCATTTCCAGTTTTCCAGACCCTTTGGAATACTTCAAATAAACCAAGTTCTTTAACACCTGGAAAAACTTCAGTAATAGATTTTCCAATTATGTCGTCTCGTTTAAGATTGTTTATTTTCTCACCTGACTTGTTAAATTCTTTGAAGATGAAATCCTCACCATCGTTAAATACTTCATATATTGCAACGCCACTGCTTATATTATCAAAAAGCTCTTTAAATAAATTTCCAGATTCAAAAATTGATTTTTCAGTCATAATTTAATCTAACTTTACTGTAAGTGACAATAATTCAATTGAGTAAATTTGGTTTTGTAAGGGAAAGAGTCTTAATCTAATATTAACCTCAATAAAAACCACCTAAATAGTAGGTTAATTGTTTTTAAATGTTTGGTGTTAAAATCTTACGAGAGATATTGATGTACAATATCGTCTATTTTTCTATCAAAGATATGGGGATAAATATAATATTCTTTTATAGGGACTTTAAAATTTGTTGAAAAATTATTAGATAAATAAATGGAAAAAAGTGATTCAAATTGAGAAATGAAGAATTGATGAGGCTTTTAGCCGCACTAGGTGGAGTTTTTGCCCTAGTTGAAGTTATAGTAGGTTTAGAAGGAAAAACTTTAGACAATATAGATGTTACTTCATTCGTGATCGCATTAATTTTAGCTATAATTGTATTGGCAAGCGTTATTAGCCCAGATAAGCCGATTCCCTTAAATTGGATGATTTTCGTAATTATAGGTATAATAATGATAGTCTATAGTAGCTTAATTGGTGGTGTTTTGGTCCTACTTGCTGGATTTGTAGGATATACTGAAAGATAGTTCTTATTAGTTTTAGACTTCTGACTCATTTAAAAATACGGGTTTAAAAATCTAATTCTGAATTATTGATTATGATTATTGATCATTGTGACAAAACAATAAGCATTAAAATCGTTTATTTTGGACCGGCTTTATCAGGTAAAACTACATCAATTAAATCGTTATTTTCTTATTTTGGTAAAAGTGAAGATGTAATGAGTATCGAAAGTACTGTAAATAGAACTCTCTTTTTTGATTATGGCACTGTCACGTTTCAAAACCTAGATTGGCATCTTAAAATCCATATTTTTACAACAACCGGTCAAGATTTCTATTTAATAACAAGGTTAATTACTTTAAGAGCTGTAGATGGTATAATCTTCGTATTAGATTCTCAGAAAGAAGTTTATGATAGAAATTTATCATCATGGAGCGAACTTATTTCATATTTTAATGAATCTTTTGAAGATATTCCAATAATAATTGCATTTAATAAACAGGATTTGCAAAATAAATTTTACCCTGATAAATTCTTAGATGAAATCAAAGTAAAACAATTTAAAAATATAGATTCAAGACTTACAAGTGCAAAACTAGGAGAAGGAATCCTTGAATGTTTTGAATATATTTTACAATTAGTTTTAAGTAAGTACTACAAACACAAACTTATTTCGCCGTTAAACTGATTATACGTTATTTTCATCAAATTTTAAAGAAAAGGAAAAAAAAATAATCTTAGAGTGAGAATTTTCATACTTATTGTTTAATCAAGCAACCAATCCAATTGTAATTTTTTTAGTGTCTGTTCAGAAGGAATTCCAGTCTTTTCATCCCACCCGGCTATCTTATAATACATATCTTGAGCTTTATTAAATTCTTCTTTATTAATGCCAATTCCTTTCCCTGGCCCTTCTGGAAGTGGTTCAAAAACACGTTCTGGTAATTTATCATCTTCTTTGGTGAAGCCCTCTCGTGCATTAAAGTGTCTCATCATATTAATACAGCGTTCTCCAACCTCTAAAAGTTCTTTTATGCTTGTATCCCATCCAATTCCGAATTTAATTAATTTTAATAATTCAGCGGGTCCGTAAAGCTGCCAAGACATACCCCAAACAAATTGACACAAACCAATTGTATCGGTCAAGGAATAAAAGCACTGTCCATCAAACATATAACGAATTTTATTCTCATCTAAAATCTTTGAGTCTGTATAATGATTATATTCCCCAATCAAGTTAAGACGGGGTTTGAAAGGTTCACCCGGAATTGCTATCATGGTGTCGTGTTCACAGGTTTCATGATCAGCCCCGTAGGGGTTTACAGAATAAATTACTCCTAAACCAGGTTTTAGTTGGGGCATATGGGCGGGTAATTCTTGTCCCTTCACTCCCATAAATAGAGGAATTGCTTCTTCACCTAATTCATCAGCACATCTTTTGCTCCCCTTTGCAAGAAAATCCCCAATTCCCTCTCTTTTTCCAATTTTCTCAGTTAAGATAGGGAGAATTTCATGATTACCAAAGTTTAATTCTAGCCCCTCTGTGTTCTTATCAGCTAGAAGACCTTTTTCATAGCATTCCATTGCAAACGCAATAGTTCCGCCAGTTGAAATTGTATCAAGCCCATACATATTGCATAACTGATTACAAATACAAATAGTCTCCAAATCAGCTACTTTGCAATAGGACCCGAAAGCGGCAAGTGTTTCATACTCTGGACCGCCATATAGTGGATCAACTTTACCAGAGATATCAATTACTCTTTTACACCTTACGCCACAGCCATAACAAGTTTCCCTCCCCTTCAAGATTCCTGTCTCATGCATTTTTCTGCCATCAATATTAGCAGCATCTTCCATATACCCTTCTGAATAATTTTTTGTTGGAAGAAAACCGGTTCTATTGGTGGAAAATACAATACCAGTAGTACCGTATACTCCAAAACCATCTGTAAAAGCTTTTAATCTATTTTTCATATTAGGTGCTTTGATGAATTCATCAAAACCTTTTTTATCATAAGGCTTAATTGTCGTTTTCTTTTGAACTACAACGGCCTTTAAATTTTTCGATCCCATTACTGCACCTGTACCATTTCTCCCGTTAGCCCTTGTATTGTTATTAATAATACATGCGTATCTGACAAGTTTCTCCCCGGCAGGTCCAATTTGAGCTATTTCTACATTTTTGTTGTTGATTTCTCTTTTAATAATTTCTTCAGCTTCCCCCGTTATTTTACCCCAAACGTTTTTTGCATCTTTTAATTCAATTTTTTCTTCATCGATATAAAGATATAAGGGGCTGTCTGCTTTTCCTCGAAAAATTACTGCATCATATCCATTTGCTTTTAAGTAGACAGCGAAGTCTCCACCCGCCTGACTAATTCCACAGCAATTCGTTAAAGGGCTTTTAGTTGATACTGATAACCGACTTAAACCGCTAATAGGTAGTCCTGTTAAAGGAGATACTGAAAAAATGAGCAGATTTTCTGGAGAAAGTGGATCGATTTTTGGTTTAATCTCCTGTAGCATTAAATATACTCCTAGAGCAGCACCTCCCGGATATAATTGATATATCTCTCCTGGGAGGGTTTTTTTAGTTATAACTTTTTTTGAAAGATCTATATCCAAGATCCTTGCTTCTGGAAATGTAAACATAGTTTCTTCATCTGTTAGTGTTATTTTTCTTTTGAATTCATTTAATTATTATTAATATTTGAAATTACTTTTATTTATAAAAGTATTTTTATTTTTTTTTTCTTAGAAATTGACAAAAAGGACAGTATCTTTATAGGTTTTATAGAACGAAGTTAATAACTAGTTTCACAATTTTATTTTAGTAATCTTGAATTTCATTTTTCTTTTTAGCCGGCTTTCGTATTTTCTTAGATATCCTTCATTCAAAATCAACTTTTTTTTATTTATTAATCGTAAAAGTGTGCTAATTATAAAGATTTTCCCATATTCATCCCCTAGTCCCTTACAAACCAACTTAAAAAACTTTCTGGTCTTTTTTGCCTTAAGATAAGACTTATTTCTTATTACATTATAACGAATAGCAATATCTTTCAGAGTTTCCATAAGAATACGATTTATATTTTGATCATAAAAACGAGCAATTTTATAGTTATTATATATAGTGAAAAGGATATTCCAATTGGGGATATAAGTGAAATTTACATTTCGAATAAAGAATGATATAAATCCTTTTCTAAATAAAATAGGAGCGATGGAGTCAGAATTGGTGAAATGTAATCCAAAGGGTAATGTTGCCGTGATTTTTTCTTCTCCATATTTAATATTTACATAATAAACTCTCCCTCTATATAACTGGTGTAATCGAATTTCAGCGGGTGAAATTTTCAAGTTTTTGATATGCGTTGGATTTTTAGGTGAACCTACGCACTTTCCCTCTCCATATACTATCCATAGTACGTAAATTCCTCTGGTGTTATAATCTTTGGTTCGAGCTGTAATTTCTTTTGATGTTATAGGAGAATTTTGAATCTCTACTACTATTTCTTGGCCCGAATTAAATTTGAAATATACATCTGCACGTCGTGATTTAAAATACTTTTCTAAGGATGCCTCAATGATGTTAGAATTATTTTCTAAAATTTTCTTATAAAGCAGTTGTTTGATTACTTTATGAGCAAATGATTCAGATTTTGACTCAATTTTTGGAATTAAAGAATTCAATAAATGGTTTTTCATGATTTAATAGAAAATATCAAATGAAATTCTCAATTATAGTTTCTCTTCTCAATTTAGAAGTAAGACATTTAGTATGAAAAAAATATGATTTATCAGCTTGAAATTTTCCGTTAATAAAGTCACCTACCCGTATTAGAAAATTCTTTTGTATATCTCTTTGTTCAATGAAAGCATCACAAATACCACAAACTCCCATAATTATTTCACAACGTAGTTTGCTTTTTTATAGAAACCAACAAAAATAGCAATAAATATAATCAAATCTAAAGTTTCAGCAAATATTAAAAATAAGGGAGATTCTCCTATGAGAACTTGAGCTAAGGGTCTTATTATCTGAGATATTAAGTATGCAGTAAAAGTTTTCCATAAAATCGAGGTATTTACATTAGAAAGACGCTTATTTCTAAAAGCAAAATTAAATAACCATACTATTGTAATTAATGATGGGATAACAATAATCGGATAAAGATAACTTATCATTTGTATATTGTTGATAAATATTATAGCTGCTATTTCACATAAAATAATGAATAAAATAATCTTTATTCTAACTTTATTGAGGGATTTCTCATTACGTAGAGATCTAAATTTCTCTTTTAAAGAAAAGGAAAATAATATCATTCCTATGCTGAGATAAATCATTGGCAAAAAGTCTAATATCATAATTATAAAGCGTATTTTGGTTAAACTCAACACTACAACTTCTTCTACTTGGTAAAAAATAAAATCAATCAATAAATCAAAAGCCTTGCCAAATACAAGCAGTAGAAAGAATAACCCAAACAAAAATGGTAAATCAGAAAAATATTGATCTTCTTGCTTAAACCACTGTAAAAATATAAAAAAAGCCATCCCGGATACAATAATTATTCTACTTAATATGATTATAATAACTCCTAAAGCCCCATCAATTTCGATGTATGATTCAATAATAAAAGACCAACTAAAGTAGTATAGAAGAGTTAGTAATAGAACCCCTATCCCGATACACAGCAAAATTGTTGAAAAATAGACCTTCTTTTTTTGACTGAATAACACATCAATTATTATTATGATATCTTTTTAAAATAAACCAAAAATTTAGAATTGAAAATCTGAAAAAAAAAGAAATAAGAGTAAAAGGTATAAATTTTAAATAAGCATATTCAATGAATACTATCATAAAAAACAAAGACTAAAATAATTTCATTATGGAAGCATCTGATTTTGGGAAAAAGTATTTACTCCTTTGCCTGAGGATGAATAAAATAATAGAAGGGTATGTGGATGCATATTTTGGTCCAAAAGGCTTACAGGAAACTATAAATCATGAAGAAGCCATTTCACCAAAGTCTTTAATGAATTCATGTAAGATGCTAAGTTACGAATTAAGGAGTCAAGATTTTGTAAGTAGGCGAATGAGATTCATACAAAAAACCTTAGATGCCATGGAAACTTCAATAGATATAGTAATGGGAAAAGAAATACCTTATTTGCACCGCGTCCAAAAACTTTATGATATTAAACCGGAATTAATTGACGATTCAATATTTTTTAATGCAGCAGAGAAATTAAATCTATTATTTGAAGGGCGAGGTAATTTAATTGAACGAATTGCCGCATCAAGGAAGGAACGGGAAGTGCCATATGATAAGATAAAATATTTTTATCAAAAAGCAATGAAAATACTTCGGAAACGTACAAAAGAATTTTTCCCTAAGTTATTACCCATTCAAGAAGAACTATCATTAAGTATAGTAACAAATCAACCATGGAGTGCTTACAATTGGTATCTAGGGAACTATAATTCTAGGATTGATATTAATACTGACCTTCCTGTTATTTGGACAAACTTATTACCCTTGGCGGCTCATGAAGGATACCCTGGTCATCACACTCATAATGTCGTAAGAGAAAAATTATTATATAATGAGCGAAATTGGTTTGAGCATAGCATCCTACTAGTTCCTACACCGGCAGCAGTTATTTCAGAAGGGATTGGAAATACAGGCATAGATTCTTTATTTACTCCTAGAGAAAAAGCAAAAATTGCTCTGGATAATTTATGTCCTATTCCAGACCAAGAGGATCTTGAGCTTAACATTGCTCAAAATAGTGCTTGGAAAGCCTTTGGGGGGTTTTCTGGAAATATAGCTATTCACGCTCATGTAGATGAATGGTCTGATGAGAAATTGATCAATTATGGGATGAAATTTGAAATTTATTCAGAAAACCGCATAAAACAACAATTAAAATTTATTCGAGACCCACTCTGGTCTACATATGTTTTTAACTATTTTATAGGTGAAAAATTGATAAAAAAGAAGTATGGTGAAAATCCATCTATAGATGATTTTAAAAAGCTTCTTACTCATCCTTTTCTTCCCTCAGATCTTATTTAAAAAAAGAAATAGCTATGTTTTGGTTAAAGATGGATTTTTAATATTTTTAATCTTTTTAGAAATCGGGGCAATATTAACAAATTTATTTTTTAATAATCGTTTGTGATCTTCTATCTCATCATCCTTAATCCTTTTTATTGATAAACGGCACATAAGACAGGATATCATCCCCTCAGAAATAAATACCAGTGTAGTATAACACCTAGGACAATAGAAAAGATTATAAAAATTCACGATTTAATTCAATGCTTTTTATATTATTTTATAATTGAGATTTTTAAACTCCTAAGAAAAAGGATAAAAAGAGAATAATTTATTTCTTCTCCACATTTCTTCTTTATAAGATTGGTAGATTAAAAAGTGGGGATATTTATTTATGATGTTTATAGAAGAAAATTGTGAAAGATGTGGAAGCTGTCTTTCAAAATGCCCTTATTTAGACGTTTCTGAAGAGAAAGCTAAGGAAGAAATAATTAAAATGATTAAAACAAGAACTGCTAGTGAATTTTTAGACGATTGCTTGGAATGCGCATATTGTAATACTATTTGTCCAACACAATCAAATCCTAGAGAATTAATAAGGGAGATCAATATAAAATCCTTACGAGAAAACGGATTATTGGGGCTTAATATGATGTCTGAAGAAATTCCCATAAACACAGCTACAATCTCGTTAGAATTCGAGTCGGAAACAAAACAGAAAAATCTTAAAGAGTATTTACATCCACCTAAAAGTGAAAAAATGTTTTATCTTGGTTGTAGTCTTTCTTACAGGCATACTGACTTGGTAAACTCAAAAATTTTAATTGAATTTCCGAAGATTGGTGGATTAAAATACTGTTGCGGGGGATATGTGAAGAATTTTGGAATAGAAGAGGTCATATTAAAAGGTAAAGCACTTTTAGAAGAATTTGAATCGTTTGGAGTTTCAGAATTCATAATTTTTTGCCCTGGATGCACGAGAATGATGAAAGATGTATATTCGAACTTAATTCCTGAGTTTCAGGAGAAAATAAAAGTTAAAACTTTTAGTCAGTATCTCATTGAAAAATACCATAATGATGAGTTAACCTTTACGAACAAAATAAGAAAAAGAATTACTTTCCATGATCCTTGTGCTTGGAGAAGTTTAGATTCCGAAGTTTTTGATGCTCCAAGAGAACTACTTGAAATCTTAGGGGCTGAATTAGTAGAAATGAAGCACAAACGTAAAAAAACTCTTTGTTGTGGATCATCTTGTATGTACTCTAAACATGAACGTTTCAAGGAAGTCTCGGAAATGAGAATTTCAGAAGCGGAAGAAGTTGAAGCAGAATTAATTGCTGTTAGCTGCACTGGGTGTTTAGCGTTGGCAAAACCATCGAGGAATAAGAATATCGAGACTTATCACATATTAGAATTAGCTCAAATTGCGATCGGTGAAAAACCACCACATCGCACTATTGAAATTTCTGAAAAACTAAACGATCTTGTTAATAAAACTATAACTAAGAATCCTTACTTGCTAAAAGACAAATATTTAATTAAAGAGGGTAAAATTCATCGTGTACAAGTAGATTGATTACCATTAGAAAGAAATTTCTTTATTTTTTTAGCTTTGGATTACATCAATCAATTTAGAGAAAATGCGAGTATAGTGAACTGCCATACAATGGACTCCCGCTAACAAGCCTTTTGATTTTAATTCGGAGATAAACGGTTTGAAAAATTCATAATTCAATTGATCATAGGTTTCCTTTTGTTCTTTCTTATCAGAAACGTCGGTTTTAACCCGTTTCCATCGCGCTAAAATGTCTTTGGGTACATCTACACCAGGAACAAACATATCGAACCCCTTAGCAATTCCGTATGACTTCATTGGGAATATCCCAAGAAATACAGGTACATTATACTTTCTAATTTCTCTTAAAAAATCTGCTGTCATATCTATATCGTATACCACCTGAGTCTGTATAAACTCTGCTCCTGCTTCGGCCTTTCTACCAATTTTTAATATCTCAGCTTCCATTGGATCTGAGTTAGGATTTGCCGCACATCCTACATGAAACTTTGGAGGATGTTCAATTTCATGACCATTTATTGACCCTGTATCAACCATTTCTCTTACAAGTTTTATTAACGTCGCCGAGTCTAAATCAAAGACAGGTTTCGATTCTGGGCAATCACCTAATGCTGTATGATCACCAGTAAGAGAAAGAACATTATGTAATCCCAATGCCTGAGCACCCATTATTTGCCCAGCAATGCCAACTTTATTGCAATCTCTAACTGTTAATTGCCACACACATTCTAATCCAGTTTCTCTTTGAATAATATGAGCAGCTGCCATTGAATTAATTGTAACAATTGCAAGAGGACTATCAGTGACATTAGCAGCAACAATATAAGGTGCCATCTCTCTTGCTTCTTGAATAGTATGTGAAAGATCACATGTTTTTCCTGGTTCAAGTTCACCAGTTAATACGAATTCTCCTTTAGCAATCAAGGCTCCTAGCTTAGAATAAACCTTATTCTCAGCTACCACAATTTACCTCCAGACTACTTCTCGTTGATGACCTGATTCACTCCAATCCAAGGGATCCCTTAGTTTAGTAAATAAATCTAACCTTCCTAAGTCTTTCAAACGATTGAATATGAGTACCCATCCGCAATCTTTTTCGTAATTACCAACTTCACATTTACCACGTACCATCCCACCACAGGGGCCATTCATTAGTGATTTAGCACAAGTAGTAATCGGACAGATTCCACCAGTTTCATTTAGTAAACATGATCCACATCCTCGACAGCGCATGTAAAATCTGCCGATTCTTTCAGTCATCCCCATAAATTCCGTATTTGTTGCAATAAAAACGGGAATATCGGGATGCTTTCTGGAAAGGACTTGAGAAATACTTGCAACCCCTAAACCGCAACTTAATGTTAAGATCGCATCAATATCTTGTAAATCTTCCTCTATTTTGCGAAAATCTTTCATCATCACCCGATTATCGCATACTTCCTCGGGAACCATTGTCACTACGACTTCAAACCCATCCTGCTCTAATTTTTCAACCATCTCTTTTGCTCCTTCGGTACCACCAGTTTGACACATGGCCGCACAACTGCCGCAGGAAACAAGCCCGATTTTGTTCACATTCTTTAACGCGCCAAGCACTTCCTTAAAAGGCTTTTTTGTTGTTATTATAGTCATTTTTATCGTTAAAGTGAATTAGTTTTTGATAATTTTAATTTTTTAAAATTTTTTGATGATTTTATGATAAATTGATTCATCTATATTTCTATATTTGAAATTAATGAATTATGATTGAATAAAACGATTAAAATTATTAAAATGTAGCATAAACCATAAACCATAAATATAAAAAATAAAAGTTATAATGGGAAAACTACTTCCGTTTCTTTCTCATCAAACTCGATTTCTCGCATTCGAATCCGGACTTCCCGAGGAGTGTATGACTTTCTTAACACTGCCAAAACATTGATGTGTAGTATTTTCAAATTATCGATGCCTGCTTGACGGAAAATGTCCTTATCGTTAAAACTAATGTTAAGAATATCAGTCAAACCCGTTAAGCATTCTCGAATGGCTTTATAATTCCCTATCACACCATCCAATTTTTTCTCCCTATTTTGTTGTTGACCCATCTTATTCCCTCAATTTTTATTTTTACTCTACGTAACTAATATAAATGATTATATAAAAATGAGGAACATTTTTCGATCATTCGTATTAGTAGAACGATCATTCGTCGATATTCCCGTAAAAAATGTCCACTTCTGATAATGAATAAGTTCGAGATTAAAAATTTCGGATTCGAAAGTATAAAACTTTAAAATTATTGAAAAAATTAATATTGTTTGGGTTTTATTGACCAAAAGAACAATGATTACTTTTTTGGATCGTTTTTCAGTCGACTTTTAACGAAATAGTTACTCCTCCCACACGTTTTTTTGTCAAAGTTATGACGATAAAGTTACAGGATGAAAGGTGAGGAAACAAACAAATAGATATTAAAATATTTGAAACTAATTTGAAGTAAATTGTTTAATTTTGGTTATTTTATACACTAAAAAATTTAAAAAAACTTGATATCGACGAATTACGCACTCTTCATGCATAATTTCGCCCGAAAACACTTAAATAGTAGAGTTGAATTATTAAGAATAGTCAAGAAAAATATAAAACACAATCAAAAAAAGTTATGGGAGTGTGATAAAAAAAATGGAACACATCCAAAAAATGGAAGAAGAGGCAGAAGGGATAACCGACGCCCAGAGAGCCCAAATTTACGAGTTTGCTCGAGGGACAAGTAAAGAGACCTTGGAGGAAGTATGCCCCGCTCTTTTGCGTTTAGCATTAGAATCAGAGAAAGGTGTGCTCAAAAACCAGTTAGGGAATGTTATTTTCCACCTACAAAAGACTGAGCGAATTGAGACGGTAATTGGCCTTCAAAAGTTAATTGATGCGGCGTTGATTGTAGCCCCCGAGGAGCTGTATAAGATTCTCGAAAGTGCGGATGAGGAAGCTCAGGAATTAGCCAAAAAAGTTAAGGGAGTCTTATAAATTTTTTTTAACTTTTATTGCAAACTAAGGGAGAAATGAATATCAGAGAGAAACAAATTATTTTTATTATAATTTAGGAATTTTTTTCTCCCTAAATAACTAGAATAGTAAGAGTGCGTTTAAATGAACCAAATCTTTAAATTTGTTGATAATTTACACCAGAGGTAATTCCAGCAATCTTAAACAGATCATCTTGGTCAATTAATTTTTTTATCATCTCTTGAGATAAATGATTATAAAAAATTGGTTCCAAAAAGTTTTCATTATCAGTGTATGGTTTGTTTAATTTTTTTTGTAAAGAAGGATCCTCCTTTATTAGGCTCGCTAATGTGGTATGATTATAGATGCGAAAATTAAAACTTATTCCA
>LAZR01001078.1_pt1 | contig 18190 bp, 26 predicted proteins | sample 329461 | NCBI WGS metagenome assembly LAZR01 (sample SAMN03002196, study PRJNA259156) | marine sediment metagenome | biome: sea floor; feature: Hydrothermal impacted sediments; material: marine sediment; isolation source: Loki non-amplified sample from Loki's castle hydrothermal vent sediment ...
GTTATAGTCTCAGTTGTTGGTGAGAAATTACCACCAGTATAAGTCCATACTGTAGAAGGATTGTTAGTCAAATCTACTATATCCGCAGTATCTATTAAAGTTACAGGTAGTGGGTTATCCTTAGTTACAGGTTTATCCCCAATAGTATGAATTACTGAAGGTACATTATATCCTGTAATATTAACAGCATTTGTCCTTTGAGATAAGGTTATATCAGCAGTATACATACTACCTGTAGCATTAAAAGTATCTGTTGAAATGTCATTATTAAACCTATCATTAGTTGTAATTGTGATAGTCTCACCAGAAGTATAATCTATATTGGCAATATCAAAAATTAATATACCTAATGAATTAGTGAATTGAATTGGAGAGGTCTTAGCAGTAGATGAGAACACTACTTCAGAAGCAGGTTCAGCAGTCCCACTAGAATTAGTTACAGTTACTAATACTAAAAAGGGTACTGTTGGATTTGGCATTTTAACCTCTCAGGTTAATCCATCTTCCTCTCAGGAATCACTTGGATATTGTGCCTGTTAATTCAATATGTGTTTGATATAATTTTCTTGGTATCTCTTCAGCGTTAAACTCTTGTTTTAAACTATCTATTGTAATATCCTCTAGTAAATCAGTAGAGAGAATATGAACATAATAAATAAATGAACCAATGGGTTTATAGAAATAAACCTCTGCTGGATGACTTATTATATCACTCCCTTTTATCTCTGGTATAAAAAAATAAAGAACAGGATGAATTGATGTTTCATCCTCTGGAGTAAACTTTGTATTTCTTGCTATACTCCTAAAATGAGGCAAAAAGGTAGGTATTAAAGTCATTTCTTATACTTATCATATTGACCTGATAATGCCCTCCCTATAGCAGTCTGAGCCATCTTAATAGCTCTCTTCTTGTCCTTCTTCCACCAATATCTAAGTAATCCTAAGAATCCTGCTCCAAATCCAAATACTGCTAATATCTTAATTAATAATCCCTGTAAGGAATCCCATACAGTTTGTTCAGCTTCATCATCTGGTTCATCTGGAGTAGGCTCTGGGGTTGGTTCTGGTTCTACTATTGGAGGTATAGGTTCTACTGTATCTATTGGTATTGGTTCAGGCTCTACTGGTACTGGTTCAATAGACTCAGGTGCTTCATAAGTATACTTTATTGTTATCTTTGCTTCTGGCCTCTCATCTGGAACAATAACATCAAAGTTATCCTTGTCATCTACTGCATTCTCTACATCTTTAAACACTATTCCCTGATAATCCAAGTAATTATCATCTTTATCTGCATATGATTCTCCATTGTAGAGTATGTTAGACATATCAAGTTTAATCTCTAAATCACCTATCTTTACTGTTGTTCCATCTAATTTAATGTAAATATCACTCTCACCAATCCTTACTTTATCAGTAGAAATATGCACTTTGTCTTCATCATAAATACCATTAGCATCAATGAATATCTCATCATATTCATCCGCAAATGAGTCTTCCCTATCTCCTCTAATGTGCAAGTAACTATCTTTAACCCTAATATCTAATTTAGTTACATCTGGAGTTGTTATTGAGTTAAATTTGATTGTTACATAGTCATTAGGCAAGGTAATGCTATCTCCTTCCCTTAAAGGCAGATAATCCTCTTCTATGTCCTCATATTCATTTTGATTAGTTATTCCTATATAGTCTTCAGTTATTACCCATTCCCATTCATCACCATCTTCATAGTCATCTCCATCTCTTATTGTTACCTCAACATCTTCTGCTACCCTTAACGTAGCTGAATCCAAGTTATCATCATCATTACCTAAATAAGTAGCCATAACCTCTATATCACCAATATCTTCTATTTCATCCTCAAATATCTTGACAGTATAGTCTTCATAACTTACCTTTACATAATCATCAGTAACCAAGAGTAATTTAACCCCCTTAAAAGTATCACCTACATTTATGTCTTTCTCATCTCCATATATCAATGTAAGCTTATTATTGGTTATATCTGTTATCTCCCAATCTTCTCCTAAGAAGGTTATCTCTAAAGTCTCATCTTCCTCTACTTCAGTCTTAGGTATAGCATCATCAAAGACATATCTATACTCTATTCCACCTTCTGGAATAACCAAGTAAGGAGTAAGCACATAGTCTATGTCATCAAGAGAAGTTACTAACTTGCCATTGACTATAATCTCTTCGTGAACATTATAGTCATCTCCATCAAAATCAATCTCTTCATCAATCAATGAAATAAGTTTGTTATCCTGTACCACAACTTCAATAGTATCCCCAAAATAAGCCTCAACTAAAGCTACAGTACCATCTTCATTAGATGTTACTTTAGTTACTCCTGTAGGCTCTACTGGTTCAGGTGTAGGGGTTGGTGTTGGTTCAGGTTCTACTAATGATTCAAAGTTCACTCTAAATCCACCAAAATTCTTATCCTCAAAAACCTTAAAGGATTTAACTTGACTGCCATAAGTTAAAGTTATAGTATCATCTCCTTGTATTGGAGGTCTATAACCACTTGAAGTCTTCCAACTTGAAGAATCCTCCTGCCAGTAACCATCATTAGTAGTGACTATCTGTTTAGAGAATAAAGTATTCTCATTCTTTATAGTCAATTCTGCTCCACCTATACCTACCCCATCATAGGTAACTTTACCATAGATTAAATAGGGCATTACTGGAGAGCCAACATAATCTGTTAATGCAGATGCTGATGCTAAACAAAGCAACATCAACACAAATATTGTATATATTGTTTTTTTCATTTTAACATCACCATCCGTCTGTACCAAATGTATGGGTACTTGCATTGGTTGAACCATTAAAGAACACCCACATAGCTTTACCATAATTAAATTTGGTACGTTGATTTATTGTATTAAATCCATCAAGGGTAATGTATGGGGTACTTAATGTTGCATTATTGTATGGGAGTGAATACCCTGTTACATTAATATTACTAAACCTTGAAGTATCATTCAATTGTCCAAATGTCAATCCATTTCTGATGTACATACTAAAGATATTCCATCCATTTGTTGTTACATTATTTAATGTTGTATTTGCTGAAGTAGAAGTTGCATTCCAAGTTCTATTCTCCCATAATCCAGCATTATCCATATATAACCATACATGGTGTGTATCTGTAGGTGTTATTCCAACACTAAGGTTGCAATTAGTAGTTCCAACAACAACATTACAGGTTTTCCATTCTTTAGAAGTATTCCATATCGAAACAAAACTAGCTCCACTCTCTGCTCCAATAACAGATAGATTCCTTGCGATTGTTGCCACAAGACCACACAGATTCCATCCTGCCTGTAGATTAGCACAAACATCATCTAAGTATAACCAAGTGTCTGTTGCATTAGGTGTAATAAAACTATTACCTGCATGGTCGTAAGCAGTTACTGTAAAATTGTATGTCTGAGAGAAAGTTAAGTTCAATTCAGCATATGTTGTAGTTCTACTCGTAACATTAACCGCATAATCAATATTACCATCACTAACATTTCTAGCTTCAATATAATATCTCTGGAAATTGATGTCTGTTGTAATATTCCAAGATAATCTAGGAGTACCATCTGTTGTGTTTGTCTGATGCCACGTTGAGTTAATGTATATATCTGTTGGGTTTGTTGTGTCTATGGTTATTTCGTAAGGAGTTGATGTTGCATTAACCCTATTATTATTACTATCATTACATTCTATCATAAAGTTATATTCTCCATCTGCCATAGTAGTAGGAATAATTGTATTTACAACTCCACTTGTTATTGAAGTATCAGTTACATTTATAGATAAACTAATACCTGTTATATTAGACAATAATAACACACAAGTATCAGGGTTATCATCAGTTACTGTAATATTAAACTCTGGAGTATTATCACTTGTATTTGAATTATTTACACTAGGAAAATTCAATACCACAACTGGAATTGCAGTATCCACTGCATACCATGTTATATTAGTTGAATTTTGGGTATTACCTGCTTTATCAGTCGCAGTTATTTTAAAATAATACTGGTCATTAACTGGTAATTCACTTAGATTAATCTTAACTGTTGAGACTGTAGTTATTGATTGTGTCTGTATAATCCCTGCTCCAAACGTAGTAAGATTTGTAGAGACTATAATCAAATACTCATCAAATCTAGCTTGAGATTCTGAAGAGATATTCCATGTAATTTCTGGAGTTGTATCACTATCTACTGTATTATTAATCGGAGAATTAATAGCAACCAATAAACCTGTGCTATTTGAATCCACTGTAAATGTCCTATTTGTATCTTCAGCCCATGCACTATTCATAGCAGTGTCATTACATTGGACATTCCATATATAATTCCCATCTGCATGAGTACTGTTCGCAGATATATTATAAAAAATCTGAGTTCCACTCGTATAAGAAGTATTTGTTTGATTTATACCCCAAGTACCAGATAGATTTGTATATAAAAGACAAGTCTCTGGATTACTAACATCAGTTGGAGTGTATTTAATTCTAAGTGTATCCTCACTTGTAAATGAATCATCACTAGGACTATCTAACGTTATTGTGGGGGTAGTTACATCTACTCCTAATGCACGTCTATTACCAACAGATTCAAACCTATTAGTCCCATTATAACAGGTAACATTCCATATATATGTTTTACCTACAGAATCAGAATATGATGTTCCCCTGACAAATGGAGTGCCATTAAGTATTCCACTAGTATAATTAGCATCTAATTGGAAAGTTCCTGTTTTATTATTATACAAAGCACACCATTCTATACTTTCGGTAGACCCATTAGTCCATACTGTCCAATTATGGTCTACAGAACTAGAGTCAGTCCACCAAGTACTATTATCTGGGTCATTTAGAATTACAGTCATTCCATGCCCCATTATTGAAAATATTGATATAAATAATACAATTAAAAACAATGATTTTAATTGAGACTTTTTGAATATTATTTTCATTTTTCTACACCTCACATACTCCTAGTAAAAGCATTAGTAGCTGTTGCAGTTAAATCTATTGTTTGTATTACCCTAGTTGAATTTACAGTAACTGTAGCTCCACCATAAGAACCACCAACATTCTCAAATTCTATTACATCAGCAGCAGTATAACCACTTGTGAAATTTGATAAGTCAAATATAACTCTTTTATTTGCATCAGTAGCTTTAATCATCCTCTCTCCTTTATCCCTATTATAGGCTATTACATTTGAATAAGCAACCCCAGCAGTAATCAAAGTAACACCTATTAGATGGGGGATTGTTGTTGCATCAGTTGGGTCTGCCATTCTATTTCACCTTTAGAAACTTAGCAAGAGCTTCCAACTGTTTATCTGTATATTTTTTATCCTTGTCTAAATTTGCTTTTTCAAGGAGTTTATCTCTTTGTTCTTTTTTCATATTAAATCACCTTCAATAAGCAAGTATTTCAAAATTACAAGCTGCATCTGCCTTAACAGTTATCCTGCCCCATTCAATCCCTTCTGTGAATGTGTTTTCTCCAATACCTAATGTGACTGGGGAATCTAATTCAACATTCCCTATTTTGGTTATTGAAGATATAGCAGTTGCTATTATTGATAACTTTCTTGCTGCTTGGTTTAAATCATAATACTTGTTTTGTGTATCATCTGTACCATCATTATGAAAATGGCACGTAACAGAATTACCAGCAGAAACATCAAACTTTTTATTCTGCCTTCTTCCATTACCTTGAAAGTAGTTTTCTACAACCATTTATTTCACCTACTTCTTTTTCGATTTTGCTTTAACTTCTTCTTTCGCCTTCTCTTCTACAGGTTCTTTTGAACTAGCTTCAGCTTTAACCTGAGATTCAAAATTCTCCTGATTTATCTTTAGTCTTTCTTTTTCTGCTTTTTCTTTCTCTGCTTCTGATTCAACTAATGTTTTTTCTTTAGGCCTATTCCCTGCTTCTTCTTTTTCTTCTTTAGGTATAATCTCCTTGCCTGTTTTTTCATCTATTGAGTATCTTACCATTTTCTTTCACCTCAAACTCCCCATACTCTACAAGTACCTTCTAGTGATGTTCCATTTGCAAAAGTAATAACATTCCCTGATGTAGTTCCACCACTAACATCATCTATGGTACAAGTAAATGTCCAATGATTTATTTGTGTTACATGAGGAACATTCCAAGTTTCGCCATTACCTACACTTGTTAAATCTGCTGTAACTACCTTTTCATTTCCATCTGAAGATAATCTTATATTTGATACGGTAACTTCAACCATATTTATTCACCTCATTAATTTAATTAAAAATAAAAAAATAAAGTAATTAAGGAGCTGTTAAGTTCCAAATAACTACTTGTGTATTGAATTTCTCTACTGTGAATGTTCCATAAGTCTTGAAATATCCACCTTCTACGTCACTCCTTATTGCAGTACTAAGTCCCATAATTGGAACGTGCCTTGCATCAACACCTGCTACATTCCAAAAGTAGATATGGTCCATATCTAACAAACACATAGCATTGTCTGTATCTGTGAATGTCACTGAACTTCCATTAACAGACGTTACACCAAAATAGGTCATAAATCTTGAGCCAACAAGCTTAACTCCCCTATAGGTAAGCATTCTTCCACCACCATCAAGAGCTACTTCACTTGCACCAATAACAAATCTCCCATTAGGTTGAAGCAACTGCCATAATTTATCCAATCTCCTTTCAGGGCATAAGAATATCTTATTTGCAGCCTTCCCACCTTGAATAGATTGTAATGTCAAAGCAGAATCTAAGTTAGGCAATGAGACTGGATTTGTTGCTGAAGCATTTGTGTTTACTGTCTGAACATTCAACTTAAATTCCCTATCTGTAACAGTTGAACTTCTTGTATGGTTATAGACTGTTGAAGCATCTGCAAATCCACCAGAATCTCCAGTAGCCACAGCAGATGCTGAACTAAGCAATTGTTTAAGTCCTTTATAAGCACCAGTAACTCCTATCTGTCCATTAAGGGTTATACCTGCTGTCTCACTTGAAGCATCATCTCCTAAGATAAATGCCTGTTCTTCTGTTAAAGCCAAAGCTGTTAAAGCATCCCTAGATTCTGTATCTAAAGCATTAAAATAACTTGAAGAAGCTGCTTGAGTCAATCCAGTAACTTCATAATCACTCCTAAGAGATTTAGCACTTGCTACACCCTGTAAATATCTATTTGGTTGTGGAGTTCCTGTTCCACCATCTGAATAAAAAGCTGTTTTAGCTGTTCCACCTAAACTTGTCTTTAGATTCCAAATACGGGCTAATTGTCTCATACTTTTCCTCTGAACAAGAGGCCTAAAATCTACATCCCTGTTTATTGTCTCAACAATCATACGGTCTATCTCTTTATTGATAAAGACCGCACCAACACCTGTTCTGGAATCTCCACCAGTTGTCTCAGTTGTTGTATCTAATGCAGCTCTCAACTGCAAATACGAATCTATTTCCATGTATATCACCTATTTATTTTTTATATATATAATAATTATTTATGTATTACTATATCTGCATTGCCTTTACTTAATATATGAGGCATCTCTTCATGTATATATCTTCTGTTTCTTTCATCAATCCCTAAAGTAGGGTCACCAATCTGTCCCTGAAGATTTACCATCTCACCAAAACCCTCCATAAGCCTATCAGATAATGGTTCCTTTCCTTCTTTTTTAATTTTCATAGTCTCATCATGTCCTTTAGTTATCTCAGCAACTTGTTCTTTGTAGAATTTCTCATCATGTATAGGTTTTGTTTCTTGTGCTGCTTCACCATATTTATCCTGTGGCTGTACTACTGATTTTGTCCCTTCTGTTGGTGGTTTAGTTTCTCCTTCTTTTCCACCAGTTTGATTCCCTGCTTTTAATTCTTCTTCCTTCTTTGTTAAGTCTTCCGTTCTTTTGTCCAAGTCTTCCTGTATTTTCTTTTCGTCCTCTTTTTGTTTCTCCAAATCAGACTTCTCAGCATCTTCCTTTTCTTTAGCAACCTTAGCTTTTTCTTCTTCTAAAGCCTTCTTCTCAACTTCTATCTTTTCTTTTTCTTGTTTTAATTCTTCTTCCTTTTTCTTATTTTCTTCAGTCATATTCTCACCTTCTCTAAATTCAATAGTAGCCCTCATAGCCACTTCAGTAATATTATTATCTGAAAGTGCTGGTGAATCAATATAAGAAAAACCAGCAATATCAACCTTATTAATTATATCATCACCAAATTCATCTTTAGTAACTTCAACAGGAGTAAAATTAATGCTTATTCCGTTTATATAATGATTTTCAAGAGATGACCACACAGCATCATAATAATTCTTATAATCTTCACTAAAATTCCTAAATGCAGGATTTAGTCTAGTATCAATAAACAAACCTTTATCATCAATATCTAAACTCTCTAACTTAGCAAAGGGTAATTGTTTTGTTTTTAGGTAAGAATTTATTTTAGACATCTCTTCTTCAGAAAGTTTACCTTTAAGTATTGATTTAATGTTTGCATTAACACCAAGTTCATGCATAGAATCAACAAATATCTTTTTATATTTTGCTTGATGCTTAATGTCTTTTATACAATCATCAGTAAACATTGATTTAAAGGTTCTTAAAGAACCATCCTTCCTTCTTTCATATTTGTAAATATCTTTTTTGTTTGGAACTACTGCATAACCTTTAACAATATATGCAGGATTAGGAGTATCAATCAGAGAACTTCTAACTTCAATCTTATCTGCAACAAAATTATATGTTTTACTCATTTCTTTTTTTTTGATTTCCCTGCTTTGGAAAATGCAATTGCCACAGATTGTTTTTGTGACTTTCCAGATTTAACTTCTCTGCTTATATTTTCTGATATAACTTTCTTACTTTTTCCTTTTTTTAATGGCATAATTTCCACCTCTTTTCCTTTTATTACCTTTATGAGGCATTTTAACCTTTACCTGCTGGTTTATGAATGGACATATGGATACTTCCCGAAGTTCAATGTTCTCATTGATATTTCTTTTGCTTTTTGCTCTCCTTGTTTGGACACACCCTGACTATCAAGTTTGTTGGTCATATCCTGTGTGTTCTTATCCATCCTTTGTCTTGATGGATTAAGTTCCACATTCTTCTGTGATTGCTCTTCTTCAAAATCATCTGGGTCTAGCCCTAATATCCCTCTGTTATCCAAGTAATTCACAAGGGATTTTGGCTTTAAGCCCATATCACGCAGTAAACCAGCATTCTGTAATATCTCAGTTTCTTCCTTAAAACTTGTTGTATTATATTTAAAACGAACCTTTGATTCTGCTCCTGTTCCTTTTGTCTTAAATCCCAATGCAGGAAGCAATTTCCTATTAATCTGTACTTCAAAAGGGTCTCTCTGAAGTGAGATTATCTTAACATCAAATGGTCTTTGTTGTGACTCTGTTATTCCTCTATTCTCTGAGGCTGATTCCTCAACCCAAGACATAGGAACTCTTGTCACCTTTAGTACTTCCCTCTTCAACCATTTCTGAACAATTTGTAAGTTAGGGTCTAATGGTGATTCTATCTTCTCTACTTGTATTTTTGAACTTGGGTCTGATGAACTGCTTATGAGGATGTTCTTCTTGTAGTTGGTCTTGCCCTGTTGTATATCAGCCTTAAGTTCTTTTCTCTGTTTTTCACCAGCACCTGCAAGATGAATCAGATAACTTGGAGGCATATTAATAAAAATATTCATCAAGTAATTACTTGCATATAATTTAGTTGAAATTGCTGTTGTTGCTGATTCTAGTGGGTTATATGAATAAACTTGTGAACCAACCCATTTAGCCCTAAAATGAATTACTTGGTCTTCACTAAACCAAACTCCTTGTGATAATTCCTTATCAAGTATTTGGTCTTTTGTTAAACCAGTTAATCTAAATGGCCTCTGTACATATGCTTTTTGAGGGTCTAATTCACCATGCTTATCAAAAGCAATACGCATCTCAGTTGTTTCTAAAGGATGTAATTCGTCTACTTTCCCCTTGTTATCCAAATCTCTTTGTTCAAGGAAAGCATCACCATACCAAAAACAAGATTGTTTTAAGTTCTTATCAACTGGAAGCCAATTCAAATCCTCAAACTTATCTCTTAGTTTATCTCTTTGGTCTCTGTTACCCCTTATAAAATCGTATCCACGATAAGTTGAGAAGTCAGTTATAATATCTGAGGCTGTTACTAAATCGTTATCTCTTCTCATAAGAGCTAACATAGTTTGGTAGTCACTGAGTGGTTCTCTTACCCTCACTATTGGGTCATAGATATTCTTTACGAATCCAAGACTGGCTCTCATCCCTATTTCAGGGTATCTTTCACGATTGGGTTCATTGAAATTGAAGTGCATAAATGTAATATAAAAGGAGGGAAGTAAACCCCCCATTAATACTATGAACCTCAATAGTTTATACTGCGTTTGCTGGTTTCATAGTACTAGTACTTAACCTATCTATAGCTATCAGTTATATATATGTGCATCCATCATATTTATGTGTTTCGGTTTTAAAAATAAAAGAAGACGATAAAATAAAGAGAAAAAAAGGAAAACTCACCCAATATAGGATGGTATTTCTTTCTTAAAAATATCTTTCTCCTCTAAACCCAATTTCTTCAGTTCTACTACAATCTCTTTTTTTCTGGTTTCAACCATAGATGCTTGGTGTTCTAGTTGTGTGTTAAGTTCTTTCTCCTGTGCATCAAAATTAGCAAGTTTCTTCTTTGACAAGCCCAAAGCATATTTAACCTGTTTTTTTGCGTGTTGCTCCCAATCTGGATGTTCCTCATACTTAAATCTAGGTTGTAGTACTTTCAGTCCTAGCCTCAACACAAGCTCCATCTCTTCTACTTTCATAGAAGCATCTTCTTTTTGTAAAGAGATTAACTGCAACTTACCTTTTAATTGAGCTGTAACCTCACTCAACTTCTGGTTATTTAGTGCTAGTTCTTCTTTTAGTTTTGTTATTTCTTTTTTCTTTCTTACTTCTTTTCTTAACCTTATTGTTCCCATTTTCTATCACCTTCTATTGCGTATTATATCTGAATCCCAGATAAGTCACCATCTTTAAGCATCTGTATAACTTCTGCTTCTGTTGGTGCTTTAAAATTATCTTCCCTACCTGTTCTATATCTACTAGTATGTTGTGTATCTGTTTTATCTGGAAAGTCAAATTCAAAACTACCTTGCTTAGTCATATCTAGGAAGGGTATACTAGCTAACATATCAGAGTCTATAGTATCACAAAGCTGACCTTGGGGTGCTTTGATTGTTATAAGAATCTTCTGTGATACTTCCTGAACAAGCTTCATCTCATATTGCTGTCTTTCATTCCATCTAGGTATCTTTAGTATTCCTTCCTTTAACCTAGCTCTATATGAATACGCAACACAATTCCTATTCAATCCATCTACCTTGCTCATCTGGTCACTTCTAAAGTTAAACTTTCTAATAGGCAAACCAGAGTGTGATTCCATCCATCTTAATGTAGTATCTCCCTGTGGACAATCATCCCCTATAATTCCATGTTCCTCAAGGTTATATCTATTCTTTAGGTTCTGTATGCTATGCTCCCATTCTGGATTAACAAGATGGTTTATATCAAAGTTAGGTGGACTTCTATATTGGAATAATTCTATTATCTCTTGTCCAATCATTGTCCTTATTGTTATAACTGTTCTTGAGAACTTCATGCCAAAATCATATCCAACAGCACAGGCAGTCTTATTCCATTCATAGTACTCAGGAGTATCTTTAACCCCTTCTTCTATATCCTTCAAGTCAAAGAAGGATTCTTCTGTAACTGTAAACTTTGCTTCATACTGCTGCTGCCAAGTCTTTATCTTTCCTTCTCTCTCTGCCTTATGTTTCTCATTCCGAACATGAGCCTGATAAGTCTTATCTTTATATATATCATGACTAAACCACAGACGTTCATACTCATGCTCCTTGAACTTATCATCTGGGTCAAAGTTATCATAAAAGAATCCTGATACTCCTTCTGGTGTAGAACTAAGTATGATGAATCCACCTGTCTCTGCTGTTGTTGGGACTACAACCTTCTTGAAGAACTTGTCTGGGTCTTCTGCATCAAGGTTAGCAGCTTCATCTATAATCATTATGGCAGCAGACTTACCAAGTACTTTGTTGGTTGGTGGTACTGACTTCATAAATGACCCTGAGTCCACTGTTATCTGGTGAGTATTGTTGGGTTCTTTCATATGCTTGTCAAAGTAGTTCTCGGTATGTGCTTTTGTACCTGCTGTTACCTTTCCCATATGCACATCTGCCTGATAGAAGATATCTCTTATCTTGCTCAATAGCTCAACAGATGCTTCATCATTGGTTGATATGATATATGCAGTTGTTATGTTAGCTACAGTTGATGGATATTTATTGAACCACACAGCCCATATAAGAAAAACCCCTAGTCCAATAGATTTCCCCAACTGTCTAGCCCAACATAGAGCTATCCTTTTAGTTTTGGAGGTTATAATCTTATGGAGGGCATAAGCCTGATGAATCCTTAACTTAATATCCAAGAAATAATAAGCAAAGATTGTAGGGTCTGCTATAGCTAACTCATTAATCTCTCTATTGCATCTTCCTATAAACTTCTTCTGATACTCTATCTTAAAGTCTTCAGGTATTTCTGTGTACTTCATTTCCTATATCTTTTTAATATCCCCTCTAATTCCCAATTAGGTAGGTAAGCTAGTATTGTGAATACTATCTTCATTATCTCCTTGACTTGGGCTATGCTCACTTGTTTCTTCCCCTCCTCCTTCAGGGTTATCTCCCTTGCTAGGTTGTTCAGGTTCATCTGGTTTCACCTCTTCTTTTTTTACCTCTTCCACGATTGGTGGTGGAGGTTTCTCCTTTGACTTAGGGTCAGGAATATACATATCTCCCCTCCTAAGAAACTTCTTTTCATCTTCTTCTTTATTGAACTCTATGACTTCTGATTCTGGTGTAACATTAATAACCTTCCTCCCTCTATTCTCCCTTAGCTTATGGAGGAGTTCTAACTGTTTGAGATTAAGCTGTTTGGCCTTAATCCACTCTGGAGAGAATATCATCTTTTCCATACCATCTTTAATCTCCTGCATATCCAACTTGGTCTGTAGATGGGCTATGTCTGTTACAAGGTACTGCTCGTTGGTTGTCAGTCCTGCTAGATGGAATTGGAATATCTCTCTTGCTTGGTTGCATCCCTTCAACTTAAATTGATTGGTTGATACATACTCAACCTTACCTATCTCCCTATCTGTGCATATATCACGAATTGGACAGTTTCTGCATTTGCCTATCTCAGTCTTCATAAGCTTGTACTTCCCTGCTGCTATGCTTCCTAACTTAGATGCCTTTCTTCTTTGAACCATTTGCTTACTGGATAGCTTCTTGTATTCATATCCTTTCTTTATCCCAGAACCCTCTATCTTCTCTACACCTTTAGGTCTACCCATATGTTTTGCATTTGGGTCTCTGGGTTCTTTAGGTTTATTTTTAGGTCTTCCGTATAGTTCTACCATCTTAATTAAATATCTTCTTTAAGAAACTTGGTTTCTTCTCTTCTGTTGTTTCTACTGGTGTTAATGGTGTTTCTTCTATAATATCTTTTAGTTGTTCTTTCTCTTTCTTCTCTTGGTCTATCTCCTTCTGTGCTAGTTCAGTAAGGTCTTCTTCTATGAGTATGCAATTGCTGTCAAGAGTATCTATAAGTGCTTCTCTTGCTACCTTATTGTATCTAGTCTTATCCTTCTCATATTCCTTATGTCTTTCATTATTTAGATATACAGTTATAACAATGCTTCCTGCCATATTAACTCACCTCATTTAATCATCTATTAATCCTTTTCCTCTTTTTAATGATTGGTACTTTAGGCTGTCTGAAGAAACAAGTCTCAACAGTGCAGTCAAGTGGTTTAGTGCATCTTATCTTTGTGTCCATAACTCTCACACAAGAAGGTATCTCATCCTTCCAGATGTATCCTGTCTGTGGTGTGTCAAGTATTGGTTCTGGCATTTTTTTTCCTCCTATGGTATCTTCTCATATTACGCTTTTTTGAAGGTGAAGTTCCCTTAGTACAATAACACTTCCAGCACCTGTATCTTGTGCATGGTTCTCCACACCCAATACACTTTTTCTTTTTCCTGTTATCTTTCTTCTTTTTCATTGTGTATAGGCAGAGAGGGAATCGAACCCTCATATCAAATTATTTTTAAATCCAACATATTTCCTGATTCTGCCTTATTGGTAGCCAATATTAAGCTATATAACATAACTTATATATAAAGCTTTCGATTAAAGTATATACTATAGACTCTATGTTATTATTATAACATATATACTAGAGACTATACTAAAACCGTAAACTTTATAAATGATGAGCAACTACTATATTATTGCATGACGAGAGAAAAAAGCAAGTTAGGTTGGAAAGATTACTCAAATAAGTATAAAGAGACAACCAAATTCCTAAAAGAGTTACCAGTTGATGACTTACTGGAACTTATGGGCTATCCTACTACTACAAGAAATACTCTTGGGGAAGCACAGGAAACAAGACTTAACAAGATGATTACAGAAAACCACATAAGAGGTGGAACTGTATGAAACCTAAGACTAGATTCCTAAAGATGTATTTCAAGCTACCAGAGAAAGCTAGGAGGGAATTAGTTTATGATTTTGCTAATCATCCTATGAGTTTAAATGTATGCTCATTAGAAATAAGGGATGATACCCCATCAGGTAAAAAGATATTAAAAGAGCTGGGATACGAATGAAACTAAAATTTGAATTGGAATTTGATGAAAATGAATTAGGTAAAGATTGGATGAATATATATAATTTAGAACTATGTCTATTTTCAAAAGAACATACAAAGAGAGAATTACTTAAAGTTAAGGAAATCAAATGAAAGCGAAAGAAATTCTTGAGAAATACATAAAAGAAGAAGAAAGAGAAAATGTTGGTGTTATTGCTATACTGACAAGAAAGAACGCTATGTCTATCTGGTATCATGTCCATGAAGATGAGGCAGTACCAACAGACCAAGATATAGCAGTACACATAAGATATCCAATAAAACCTTAAACAATAGTATTGACAGTGAATTTGATTGAACTGTTTAGGGTGTATGAATTGAGATGTGAGAGTGAGATAAACCCAATTGGACATATGCATTGTGCAGAGCAAGAAGGAGTCCATCAAAAGCCCAGAAGACTGGCATTGGTTTAGCCAATCGTAAATACTGAGCATAAGGGTTGTGCATTGGAAGCGTGTCTTACTAGCATAGTAGTTTCATATATTAAACTTTATATAGACTAAATAGCTTTCCCTATATCTTACCATTAATAGGGAAAATATTTTTTTAAGAAGACTCTACTGTTCTATACAGGTAAATTGTAATCTTGAACTAAAGATTAGGTTTAAGCAACTAATTAATGTTTAGGTTATTCACACATATTCTTTTGCTTATTCATGTATAGGCCTATACTAAGATTGCTTGTTTATGTATAGGGGTAAATTGTTTATGTGATACTCAACCAAACAACAACAACCACATTCTTGAATAACTATGTAAATATATAATCTAATAATTATGATAACATATAATCAACTGATTATGATTATTCTTATACGAATAAAATAAGTAAATAATAGTATGATACGAATAACCTAATTACTATAACCCATAACATATACTAAACACTAATTACCTACTAACAAAGAGAAATATAATCCTACTAATAAAAAAAGAAAATAAGTATATGCTCATACACTAGCATATACCCTTAGCCTACTATATGCTATGCCTGTACTGATAACACCTACCACATATGTTTAATATTCTTAATTATCTTATCTCTTCGCTTATGACAACTCATACATAACCACCTATAATCAGATATATCACGTAAGTATTTACCATTTATATTAGCTACTTCCTTAGGTGAATTTATTTTACATTCCTCACACACATTAGGCTTAGGTTTCCATTTCCTAACCCATATATGTAATGCACTATATCCTACTTTATCTCCTTTCCAATTGGGTATTTGATTTCCTTTTCGCTTACCTATCGTAGATTTTCTTATATTCTCTTTTTGTTCTTTAGACATTACAAAACCCTTACGAGAATTACTTAAATTATTTCTATGTTCCTTAGATAAAGATTTTCCTTTATTCCAGCTTGTACAACCCTTAATAAATCTGCTCATATTATCACCTTAAAAAATAAGTGAAATGATAAGATTAACTTATCATCCCCTTAATATCAGTAAAGAATAATCTTATTTAAACTTTACTAAATGTATCTACCCTTATACTAGCTATCTTAGAACAGAGAACACCCCATTCTAAGGTAGACAATACTGACATAACCCTTATGCCTTGTTTCCTAAACATTCTATATCACCTCATATGATAACTTTGCAGGATAGCAATAGTTAGTTACTATCTTTCTGCTTATGCAAAATCAACCATATATTCTACTTATCCTTTCTGGTATTACCTTAATGTTATTACAATCATTACAACATCTTCCATCTGCTATTGGTTGTGCATTATTTCCTTCATCCCATCCTGTTACATCTGGTTTGATTTCCTTTTTACAAATACAACATTTCATTTCTTCCAACCTCCTTCTAGTTTCTTAGCTTCTTCATACTCTACTTTATCTATATCAAAACCCATATTAATCAACTCCGACAAGAGAAGCTTGTTTTTGTTCTCTCGTCTAAGAGTATATTATTTACTATCTATATAAACCTTTCGGTTAAGGTATGACTATAAGAAGAAGGTATATAATATACTGTTACCATATGTACATTATGTTATTCTCTAATAATCTTAATTGAATAGTAATACCAATAGATTTAAATAGAAGTATTGATTCTTAGTTTACGTCTAAAGAAATCATTTAGACTACCCTAACTTAATTAATGATAAGACAAAGGAAGTAAAGGTTATTATACCTTTACAACCTAAGTCTTAATAGTTGAGTTCTAAGCTATATTAAAGGGGTTCTTTAATCTAATATGTTACCTGTTTCTTTTTAATACAATAGATTATATAAATTTAAGGTTGTACTGTAATAGTATTGCTACGCCATACAAACATTTATATATAAGTCTTACTTTCTTGTTTACTATGGGATTAAACAAACTATCAAAGAGGGGTAATTCATCCAAATATGAGAGAGTACCGACAGATAAGTTATTGAGAATATTAGAAGATTTGAAGGAAGAACCTAATTTTAATTTTAGCAATAGGACTAACTGCTATAAGGCTATGGCATTACAAGAAGAGATAGGAGGCATATTATCAGAATTAGATAGCAGAAAGAGACTAAATAATATGTCTGTAAAGGATTACATAAAGGAATTGATAAATAAACCTAAAAAATAGACGAGGTGTATAAAATGGGATATACTCATTATTGGGAATTGAAAAAAGATAGTCCAGAACTATCTAAGGGCCGTATGAAAGATGTTAATAAGGTAATGAGACAGTATGAGGATATAGTGCGATATGAAAATAGTAACATAAAGAAACCTATTATTACAAATACATTAATAAGGTTTAATGGTATTGGAGAAGATGGACACGAAACTTTTTATTTTGAAACACCACCAAAAGAAGAGAAACATCAACAATTTAAAGATGGTTTTTTATTTAATTTCTGTAAAACAGCAAGAAAACCTTATGATATTGTAGTGTGCAAGCTATTATTGATTTTAAAAGCAGAACTACAGGATAATATGAGATTGAGTAGTGATGGGTTTAGTAATAGCTATGTTGCTTTTGATGGAGAATGGAATAAGGCTATATGGGATGTTAAGCAGATGGGTTATAAAATAAATGCTATTGCATACAGTAGGTATAAAGGAGATTCTCCTTATGTTGATTGTGAGATAAAGAGTATTACAAAAGAAGAATGACACAGACAATACTACTTAAGAAATTAAAGGAAATAAAGAAGTTTGAACGTATGAGTGAGATAAAAGAACTTAAGCAGGTAAAGAAACGAAATATTTAAATATAACCTATGCTTTATAGGTTATAGGCGAGACATTATTATGGTTAGTGAAACCTTAAGAGGAGTTGAAATTCTGCATAATCGTAGTAATTTCTCGTCTATCCTGTTGAGGCACTAAAAAATGATATGTTAAGTA
>LAZR01001079.1_pt1 | contig 18182 bp, 17 predicted proteins | sample 329461 | NCBI WGS metagenome assembly LAZR01 (sample SAMN03002196, study PRJNA259156) | marine sediment metagenome | biome: sea floor; feature: Hydrothermal impacted sediments; material: marine sediment; isolation source: Loki non-amplified sample from Loki's castle hydrothermal vent sediment ...
AGCCCTCGTCGCCCTATTGAAGCCTACTGCTGATCAAGCGGACGCACAGGAACGACTTGGCGTTATGATGTTCGATAGTGAAGGTCGAATGCGTAGCCTTGTCGAAATCGTCGAAACGCTGCAGCGGGAGGGTGCTGACGCCACCGATATTCTTACCGCGTTTGGTATTCGGGGTGGTCGCGCCATTGGGGCGTTGGTTGGCCAAGGGGACGCTCTTAGAAACCAGATCAATGTAGCGATAAATTCTAGTGGTGTCGCTGCCGAGCAAGCCGCTAAGCGAATGGAGGGCTTTGAGGGGGCTATGAAGGGCCTAAGGTCCGCTATCGAGGGTCTGGCCTTGGCGATTGCCGAAAGCGGCATTCTTGAAATGGTGACTGATCTGGTGGTTTCAATTACGGCGTGGGTGAGGGAGTTAGCTGCGTCTAATCCTGAGCTTCTCAGGTGGGGCTTTCTGATCGGCGCCGCCGTGGCCGTGATCGGTCCATTATTGATCGTTCTGGGTCTGATGGCGTCCGCGCTTGGTGCGATCCTACCTATAATCGGCGTGGTGGGCGGGGCTATCTTAGCACTAGGGCTTCCCGTTCTGGCCTTAATCGCCGCCTTCGTTGCTGGTGGTGTTGCGGTGTTTGTGTTCAGAGACGAGATCATTAGCGCTTTTAAGACCGTGGGAGAATTTATTGCCGAGGTAGCGCTGGACGTTGCTAGGTCGATTGGTCGTATGATCAACGATCTGATCGAAGGGGCCAAGAATATCGCCAACTTCGTATCGTTTGGACTTGGCTTCGGTGGAGGTGGTGGGGGCCGTGTTTCAAACCCCGGACCCAACCCCGTGCCCTTAGTTGGGTTTGCCAATGGTGGATCGTTCACGGTCGGCGGTAACGGTGGCGTAGACAGCCAGATGGTCCAGTTCATGGCGACCCCCGGTGAACACGTCACGGTGCAGCCCTCCGGGGCGAGCGGGTCTACCTTTAATATCGACGCCCGAGGCGGTGACCTTGGTCTTGAGCGTAGGATCGAAAGGTCCATGGGTAGGGCTGTAAAAGCCTCTCGTATTCAAGCTGGCAGCGACTTTGCAAACGCTCTAGCCGGGGCAGGTGCTTAATGACTATCACCATCCCAGCGTCCCCTATTCACACCCGTATTAGGTTGACGCCCCAAACTGCGGCGGCGATCCTTGAGAGCCCCTATAGCTTCGCGCAGGACGCTGAACAACACGACGGTGAGCGCTGGTCACTCGAAGTTGAATACCCGATGATGGAGCAGAAGGACGGCGCACCAATCGTGCGGGCGTTTACTCAGGCTGGTCGACACGACACGTTTACCTTTGCGTGTGGAGTTCCTGCTCGTGGAACCGCTACGACCTTTGTGCCCAATGGTGGGTCTGGCACGAACACCTTGCCTTTAACCGGTACGATCTCAGGTACGCTTAAAGATGGTGATATGGTGTCGATGAGCGACGGTACGAACCTTCGTCTTTACGTCGTGGCTGCCGACGTGGCTGACGGCGCGGCTAGCATTCCTGTATGGCCTAAACTTCGAGGGACACCCGGTGCCGCCGTGGCGGTTGGGGCCTCCGCACGTGGTACGTTTAGGTTGGTTGAAGATGGCTTCCCTTACGACATCATTACGCCGATCCTCTACGACGTGTTGGTCAAAGCTGTGGAGGCTCTCTGATGTCAAACACCCGAGGTCTTTCCGCTGGTATGGTGACCGAGCTTGGTGGTGGACTTATGAAGCCACATATTCGTTGCGAAATGGAGCTGCCATCAGGGACCATTCGGTTATGGAACGGTCGAGGCGACCTTACTGCTGATGACGCCGACGCGGTGAGCCAGACGTGGAGTGGCGATATCCGGCTACTAGGCTTTGACCAGATCGAGGAGACGATAAAGTCCCACATCACGAGAACCAACGTGTTCTTGGCTGGGACCGACAACGGATTACGCTTCGCATTCATGGACGACGATTGGCACGGAAATGCTGCTAAGCTGTGGTTGGCGTTGATGGATCGGAGCAATCCTGGAACCGAACTAGGTGTGTTGATCCAGTTCTACGGGACCATGGACGACGTGGAACTGGATGAAGACGTCTCGATGATTGCTCTTACTATCAAGGGGGGGTTCGTATCGACCCGAAATCACGTAGTTCGGTTGACTGATTTTGATATTCAACGCCGCAATTCCGGTGACCTTGGTGGTCAGTACGTGACATCGGTCCAGAGGACCAAGATACAGGTGGAGCGCGGGTGATGGTTGCCAAGCCTCTTTCAGAATATGGAACGCGACAACGCCGTTTCCGTCGAGAACAAGCCGATAGGCTTGGACTGTTATCTAAGCCAGCTAACATCATCGCCCCGGACCTAGCTCTCCCGGTGATTTATGGGAGGGCGTTGGTGAATGGTCGGTTAGCGTTCGCGCATAAGCCGGCTAACACCAACGTGACGCATATGATCATGGTCTATTCATGTCACCAGATCAATGCGTTCGAAGACGTCCTTTATTCGGGTCGTACGTTGAGCCGGGATGATAGCGGGCAGGTGGCTGATATCGACGAGATATATGGCTGGGTTGACGTGTTCGAACATTTGGGTTCCGAGAGCCAACCCGCCGACACCAGATTGATTAACGAAGTCGGCACGGAATTTTGGACCACGGCTCATCGTCTTCGAGGTCTTAGTTATCTCTACTACCAGTCATCTTTAATTGAGGCTAAATTTCCCACGGATGAGCCCGAGGCGATGCAAGCCTTAATTCAAGGAGCGATCGTCTTTGACACTCGGACTTCTTCTTCGGCTTATTCAACCAATTCGGTACCCTGCATCTACGACTTGTTGACCAACACCAAGTACGGGTTCGGCGAGCCCACAGCTTCGATTAGCGTTGCTTCATTTGATCAGGCGGCCAATGACTGCGACACGCAGGGCTTCACCGTAGGCGGTATTATTGGTACTGAACTCAATCCTTACGATATGCTGGATAAGCTGCTCGACACGTGCGCCGGAACGTTGCAGAGAGTGAACGGTCTATGGACGCTCAAGGTGGGCATTTGGGAAGCTCCCACGATCACTCTTGGTGAAGACGATCTGATCGTAAGTACGGACCTTCGCATCCGGCCCAAAATCGCCTCTGATAGTAAAGTGAACGGTATGCGGGGCGTGTTTGTTGAGCCAGACCGCGAATGGCAAGAGCTAGATATACCGCCTATAGAAAACGCGGCGTTCGTTACTGAGGACAACGGCATTGAGCATCTGGGTGATAAGAGTTTGTTGTTGGTCACGGACGTGAACCAAGCCCAGCACCTTCTGTCGATCGAGCTGCTTAAGGGAAGGCAGCAGATCACGCTCTCCGGGTCGTATAAGCTGGTGGCGCTCCAAATCCGCGCGGGAGACGTGATGTTGATCAACTATACCCGAAATGGGGTAGCTTTCTCAGTTAAGTCGTTCTTGGTGGAGACGCTCATTGTGAAGCTAGAAGAGGGCAAGTTCCTAGTTGAGTTAGACCTAAAAGAAACCTCCGAGGCTGTATTTACTGCTCCGTCATTCACGTCGTTGCCAACCCTACCCGAGATTTTATTGCAGATCAAGGAAATCTTGAATGTGCGGAGGGTTGATGAAGATGGGGAGGAACCCCTAAAAGAAGCGCCAGTAGGTACTCTTGAGTTAGTCAACGCTACTGAACCCAACGGCATTGAGTTCACTGATGATGATGCGATCTTCTCGTGGAGGATGGTATCGGCGGGTACTAGTGAGGAGTTTGGTAATGAAAGCAGTGGAGCAGGTACTGGATGGCCTAGCCCTGATTTCCGAGATTTTCGAGTTCGCATTTACGACGAAGATGAGGAAACGGTGAGACGCGAGCATTTTTCGCCCGACGACAACTTCATATACACGCTGGAGGCGAACCAGGACGATGGTGTGAACGGGGAACCTGCCACCGATTTCTTTATTGACGTCCAGATCAGGACCTATAGCGGTGGGCGCGATAGCAACAGTGTGCGCCACGGGGCGTCGAACCCGTCGCTAGGTAAAGCTGAGTTCTTTGTTGTAGAGGTCGATGGTGACTACGAGTGGGACGCCGGAGCCAATCCTAAGTTAGTGGTCATCCTGTCTGGTAATTCGACGATTACCGACGTTATAAACGCGAAAGAAGGTGGTACGCTTATTCTTTACGTTTATCAACTCGCTGATACTAGCTACACGCTGGATACTTCCGTTATGGAATGGCCCGGTGGTAACCCCCCGACTATCACCACCGGTACCGATGCTAAGGATATCGTGACTGGTCTTACTCGGGGTGGTATCCCGTCGTTCGTTCATCAAGGGGGGTTCTCCTAATGCAGCTATTTCCAATGACGTTCTGGTCTTCTATAAGAGGTATTGCTCGAAGCGACGGCACACAGATGGGTATACGAAGTTCTGCACTAATAGGGGCTCCTACTGCCGCTAATGAAGGAACCTTTGCGTTCTGGGCTAAGCTATCCGCCACCGTTGCTTTTACGTTTAATATAGATGCTCCAATCGGTGAGTTTTTCTTAAATATAGAAGATAGCGTATTCGGTAGAGGTCGAATACAAATGGCTCAGGCTGATGGCGCTACCACCATTGATAGCGTGACCAACGTTGGGGCCTACGTTCCTTTCCTTAATACGTGGTCGTGGTTCGGTTGGTCGTGGAATTATACAGCGAGCAGACTGGCGATTTATGCTAACGACACCAACATTCTCGCTCCAGGTAGGACAACCTTTGGCCCTGGAACTTCCATTACTTATGCCAGCGGTGCTGTTGGCATCTGGGGGGATACGCCTGCTGGAACCCCTCGACCCGGCACTACTGGGTGTTTGGCCCGAGCGTATTTCTCTGACGTAGAATACGACTTCAACGTAGAGGCTAATCGTAGGTTCTTTATAAACGCTGGAGGAGGTCCAGTAACGGTCCCAACGGGAGGTTTAATCGATCTTCCAGATGGACACCCCGACGATAACCGAGGAACTGGCGGGGATTTCATAATTCTCAACGGCCCATTTCTCACGTGCGCTGATGCGCCTTAGGAGTTAAGACATGAGCCAGTACAAAACAGGAACCATTACGGCCACCAATGGGTCGGACCAGATCGTCGGTGATGGTACGCTATTCTTGACCAACGTAACGATTGGTGATTGGTTCATTCGGAAGGGCGACAACGTTAGCTACCAAGTCGCTGCGATCGCGAATGACACCAATCTCACGATTTCGATCAATTATAGTGGCGTGACTGGGGCTGGGGTCCCGTACTCGATCACGGGCGATTTTACGTCCATTTTCGCTATACCTTTAATTGCTCGCGGCGATATTGACACCGCGACTGTGTTTGCGCGGGCTATGAGCGTAATTGATGCCGCTATGGTAGCCAATACTGGTGAATGGCTCGATCTCAATCTGACCCCGACGTTTGTGGATACGGACACGTTCACTTTGGTCGGTGACCAGACGGACGAGTATCACGTCGATCGCCGCGTCAAGATCGTCGATGCCTCAACCCTCTACGGCACTATCACGGGTTCAGCTTTCGGAGCGCTCACCACCATAGACGTATTGCTCGATACTGGGGTGTTGTCCTCGTCTATTAGCACCGTTTCGCTGGGTATTATCTCGGCTGACGGCAAACAGTCCGTAAGCGGCTCCGGTATCAAGGGCGGAACTCCCGAGGTCGATACCATTGCGGAAGATACCGCTGGCACCGGTGTTACGATCGATGGAGCCTTAATCAAGGATGGCATCGTGTCGACCGGGACGCCGACTGCGGGAACTGATGCCACCAACAAGAATTACGTGGACGAGCTTGTGGTGTCGGGTGTTCATTGGAAAAAGCCGGTACGGATCGGCACCACGGCGAATATCACGCTCTCTGGTGAGCAAACTATCGACGACATTGCCACTTCCACCGACCGCATCTTGGTTCAAGACCAGACCTCCGCCGAGGAAAACGGTCTGTACGTGTCGGCTGCTGGGGCGTGGTCGCGTACCACGGATGCCGACGCCGACGCCGAGATCATCGCCGGTCTTGCGGTGTTTGTCACCGAGGGCACGGCTAATGGTGATAAGGCGTTCGTCCTGACCACCAATGATCCGATCGTGGTCGATACCACCGAATTAACCTTTGTGCAATTCGGTGGCGTCTTGGTGTCCAGTGTGTTTGGTCGTACGGGTGTCGTGGTGGCCGCGACGGGCGATTATGACGTGGATCAGATCGATATCCCGGTGTTGAACACGCCGACATTCGATAATCTAGAAGCCATGTTGTCGCTTAATCACTCGCCGGGATGGTTTTCCGGTGGCGAGATCACGGTCGGTACTCCCATATCCACTGTGGACGTTGCTGCCGGAACCGGCATGATCAGGGCCACGGATGATGATCTTGTTCAGTTGCTTTCGTTTGATTGGCCCTTAGCCAATGACCTCGTGCTGACCGATGCGATTCTCAATTATATCTACGTGGAATACAACTTCGGCACCCCTCAGATTGTGGCTACGACGGCTGAACGAGCCGATTTTAATACCAACGTTCTTCTCGGCACCGTGCATCGGGACGGCACCACGTTGCATATTACGGAGGAACAACGTCACACGGTTCTCGATCATGCCGGACATATGATCGTTCGGCTAAAAGATACCCAGCCTTTCGCCCATGTATCCGGCGGCATCACGTCGGAGGTCGGGACAAGAAACTTAGCGGTGTCGACCGGTTCCTGGTGGGAGGGTTTGACTGCGTTCACGACTGCCGCCTTGAATACCAACACCGGGGGGGACGTATTCTCTTATTTCTTCGATGGTGGGGCTACGTTTACCGAAGTCACGGGGCAAACGCAAATCGATAATCTGCAATACGACGGGGGGGCAGGATCACTGGCGACTTTAGCGCCCAACAAATATGGGGTTCACTGGATATATATCGGAACCGATAGCGAATTGTTCGTGGTTTACGGTACAACGAATGGAACGCTTTCGGAGGCCGAGGAAGCATTGGCGCCGAGTAATATTCCCGCGATGTTCCAGTTTCATGCCCGTCTTATCGCGAAGGCGATAATTCTTAAATCGGCGTCATCTTTCGCTAATTTGATGACAGCGTTTGACGTGTCCCTCACCGGTTCGACCGGTATCTCGGAAGTTAAGGACGATACATCGCCCGAGGCTGGTGGCGACTTCTCTATGAACGGCTTCAACCTGACGATGACCGGAGCCGAGACGGTCGATGGTCGTGACGTATCGGTCGATGGTTCGAAACTCGATGGTATCGAAATCGCCGCCGACGTTACGGACGCCACCAACGTTGACGCGGCTGGCGCGGTGATGGAGGTCGATTTCAACGCTAACACGATCCTAGCGGCGGATGGTGATGACACCCCGGCGGCGCTCACGATTGCCGAGCAGACCATGATTGGACGTATTACGGCGGGTAACATCATCGGATTGAACGCTACCCAGATCAGAACCCTGCTCAACGTTGAGGATGGGGCGGCGGCGGACCAGACGATCACTCTGACTGGTAATGTCACAGGTTCCGGTACGGGATCATTTGCCGCGACCATCGCCATTGAAGCCGTGACGCTTGAGAAAATGGCCCATATGGCTACGGCCTCGATCCTTGGTCGAAATACCGGCGGTACCGGCGACCCTGAGGTAATGTCGAAGGCAACTACTCTTTCGCTCCTAAATGTTGAGAATGGAGCGGACGTCACGGACGCAACCAACGTACTCGCCGCTCTCGCGGGTGCTGGGGCTGATGTTGCGGTAAATAATCAACAGGTCACCGGTCTAGCCGACCCTGGCGACCCCCAAGATGCGGCTACGAAAGCTTACGTAGACGCGGTTGCCGTGGGCATAGATTGGAAGCCCGCTGTTCAGATAGCGTCAATCGCTAACCTCACCTTATCTGGCGAACAAACGATCGATGGGGTTTTGACTTCCACTAGCCGTATCTTGATGAAGAACCAATCCACGGGCAGCCAAAACGGCCTTTACGACACTGCCGCCGGGGCGTGGTCCCGCACGACTGACGCCGATGCTAACTCCGAAGTAAACGCCAGTATGGCAGTGTTTGTGTCCGAAGGAAATGTAAACGCGGATACTGGGTGGACCCTTACGACTAATGATCCAATCACGGTGGGGTCAACGGCGTTGACGTTTACACAATTTACGGGTCTTGGTGCAGTGACTGCTGGCGCTGGTATGACGAAGACGGGCAACGTCATCGATGTGATTGCTAATGGCGATGCTTCGATTACGGTCAACGCTAACGATATCCAGGTTGCCACGGCTGGCGTGACCCTCGCCAAGATGGCCGATATGGCGACCGCTTCATTAATTGGGCGGAATACTGGTGGTACCGGGGTGCCAGAAATTCTCTCCGCGACTACGACGCGAAGCATCCTTAATGTCGAGGATGGAGCGACCGCTGATCAGACCGGGGCCGAGATCAAGTCGGCTTACGAGGGTGAACTCGATACCAACGAATTCTCGGATGCGGAGAAAACGCTATTGGGTAATCAGTCTGGTGCAAATACCGGCGATGAGAGTTCTGCAACTACCACGGTGGAGGGGATTGTTGAGCGGTCTACGAGTGCGGAGAACGTGACAGGTACCGATGACACGGTGTATCCTACTGTAGCTGGTACCAAGGAAATGATCGACACTCATGCGACCGGTGGAGCATATACTTCAATTGCGCTCACTGCTCCAACAGCAATAGCGAATATCGATTTCACTGGGTTTGCCCCTGCTAGTTATGACAATTATGAACTTTGGATATCATCGGTAGGACCCGTAAGTGATAACGTAGCACTTGAATTAGAGACATCTACTGACGGAGGCTCTACTTACGATACAGGAGCAGGTAATTATCAGTTTGGTGGAATTGTGCACAAGTCTGATAATTCTTCGGCTAATAGAGGTAGCGCATCAGCTACTGAAATACCTCTTCATATAAGCGCGGGTAATGCATCAGGGGAAAATTATAGTTTCCATATCAACATATTCCGACCTGAAACAACACAATCGACTCAATTTTCGTGGAGCGGCACTGGACATGATCAAACCGCTAGTCAATTTCGTCATATTACTGGTGGTGGAGAGAGAATTAGTGAAGCCGATGTAGATGCTGTACGATTACATTGGGCAAGTGGTAATTGGCAAGCAGTAGGTTCTATTCAATTCCTCGGTATAGCAAATTAAGGAGAACGGAAAATGTGGGCTATAATCGCAGCGTGGGACGCACAAAACCATGTCACCCGATATAACTATGTCGTAATTGAGGCGGAAGCAATACGATTGGTGGATCGACTTCATGGGGAGGTGCCATCACAAAGTCGCCTTGATGAAATGCAGTCGATTATCGATAACCCACAAGGGACGGTGGGAATGAAAGCGTGGGCGCATAGGGAGTTGCTTCCTTTATCTATTACAAAACAAGCCCCTAACGCTTACTACGCTGAGCTTACTACCGATGACCCTGATTGTGTGGATAGCCTCCATCAGGCGGGAATGTGGGATTGTGATCCCGCTAATATGACGGTTGTGTTTAGCAGTGAACGGCTCGCCACCAAATTCCGGGGTAATTTGGTCGATGCGGTAAAAAGTGAGTCGTATCGCTTAATTGATGAAATTGCTCCTGATTGGAAGCAACGCAACACACTGCAACGGTATGGGGAATTGTCCATTATCGAGAACGCTGCATTAACTACCGAAGAAGGCAATGAACTTGTCCAAATAGGTAAGTTGTGGGATCAAATACGAGATATTCGCTCTAAGTCTAATCGCTTAGAGCGGCGTATTGGTCTTTTATCACTGCGAGAACTCAGGGCTCTTGTTATTCATGATGAGATGTCCTAATGGGTGGTAATGAAAACGGCGCTCAGCAATCGCTCAAAACTGCGGCGGCTCTGGCGCGGCTGGACGAGAGGCTTAAGGGCCTCGAAACCAGCCTGACTACGGCGCATGGTCGCATCGATAAGGTACAGGACCTTGTGCGCGAGGGTATTTAAGGAGATCAGGGACGATCTCGCACCATTGCGCGACTGGATGAACCGTGGCAAGGGTGGCGTGGCCATGATGGTCGTAGCCGGTTCCGTGATCAGCGGGTTGGTTGCTGCCGCTGTTGCCCTTTGGACTACAGGTAAGACGCCATGACCCGCGAATATATGTGGAACGTGATCGACATCGAAGGCGGCTTCGTAGATGACCCTGACGACCGAGGCGGCATGACCAATCGGGGCATCACGTGGGGCCTCTATGATCGGTATTGCCTCTCTGCCGGGTATACGCCCGACGAGGACGAGTTCAAGCGCATGGACGATGTGCTAACCGAGGCGATCTACGTGTGGGCGTTCATCACGCCGTTACAGATCAACAAGATCGCTTCAAACTTGACTAAGGAAGCGATCTTCGATGCAGCTGTTCTACATGGTGGTTGGCGGGCTATGCGTATGGCCCAGCGTGTAATCGGTGGGTTGAAGATCGATGGCCGCATTGGACCGATCACGCGTAAGGCCCTAAACGGCGCTCCCCCTGTTTCCTTCGCCAATGACCTTGCAATTCGCCGCGTCCTGTTTGTCGATCGCCTTGTTCAGCGTTACCCTAAGCAGGTGAAGTATCTGGCTGGGTGGCACACCCGGATAGTTCGTTTTATCCGACCAACTCTAGCAGAAAGCGATGGTGGGTCATGATCACCGACCTAGACCTAGCGATCTTCATGGGGAGGGCCTACGACGATCCACCCACTTTTTCTAGCAACGGGACCCAATGCTCCCTGTATAAGATCGACGATGCCACGGTATACGCCGTGCGGGGCACCACGAAGAATTACGCTGATATTAAGACCGATCTCCGGGGTTTACCTTCATTCGACATCGACTTAGGCTGGGGTCACTCTGGCTTTCAGTCTGCGGCGTTAGCGATCTGGCCTCTGATCGAAGCGTCGGTTTATGAACAGTTCGTAAGCCATCGTCGCGTGATCTACGTTGGTCACTCATTGGGTGGGGCCGTGGCAACCAACTTAGCACGGCTTACCCTCAAGCGCCGCCTAGGTACGCCGTTAGCGCTCATAACGTGCGGCTCTCCACGGGTCGGGTTAGGTTCTGATCTGAATGAGAGCCTTGCGTCCATTCCACATCGTCGGCGGTACGTTAACGGTGACGATGCCGTAACGACTCATCCGTGGTCGGTGTGGGGCTTTCGTCATGTGGACGAGTTGGAACGATTAGGGACACGTCATTGGCACCTAGGGTGGTGGGGTGTTGGTCGGTGGCACAATCACCGGATGCAGGAGTATATCGATCGCATCCAACGGTACCCAAGACGTATCTTAAGATGATCTCCGGGCGTGTATCTACCAACCCCAATGTGCCCGTCGTCGGATGAGGAGGTACACGGGAGCGATGTGATAGGGGGTATGGGCTATTAGCATAGGGGTACCCCCCGCTCCCACCGCTCCCGACCCCCTCCTTGGGCCGTCCCTAAGAGGAAAATGTGGCCCGTACGGCATCCACGATGGCCGAGGCGAGCCGTTTTTTTGATTTGAGGGCCTCTACCACCTTGGCCTCGATAGGCGAGGCCACCAGATCAAGGTGGTAGGCGCTGAGGTGCTGACCAAACCGGTGGTTACGATCCTCGATCTGCGACCTCAATAGCAACGAATAACTGTTCTCAAAATGTACGGTCGCGGCGCAATGATCCTCGCCATCGCCACCGAGTAGGGTGTGGCCAAATGCGCCGCTCTGTATCTGCAGCACGATCTCCCGGCAGTTGGGGTCCTCGTTAAATCGGCGCTTCTCTTCCTTGATCGTGCGCCCCATACGCTTCATGTCGCCCTTACCCCGGATCACAGCGGGGTTTCCAGGTAGGTTCTCGACCAGCAGGTCCACGGCTCGCTTATGAAGCGCCCCAATGATCGTCTTGCCGGGTGCGATCTCTAGGTACTCCCTGACGGCGGTTAATTTAGGGTTTCGATTGGGGGGCATTAGATCGTGGACCTCACGGTCCTCGTCGATCACAAAGCCCGACGAAATCTGCTGGAGCTTCTCCGCTTGGGTTATCACATATTCGGCGGAAACTTCCTCCCCTCCATCTAGTTCGAGCCAGAAGTCGTGGAGCATCTGCTGGTAGAGGTCTTCTTGCTTGTTAGTCATTCGCACCCGCTGAAGCGCGTAGGTCTTGTCAGGTATGTCGGACCAGTCGGTTTTAAGGGCTCGAAACGAGAACCGCGCTAGCATCTGCGCCAGTCCTTCGGGGTCCTTGGCACCGATTACCTTCTTGCCCATGAACCCACCCATCTGTGCCCAACGATTACGGAAGGCGTAGCGATTAACACCCTCAAGTTCGCCGATCGCACGTAATTGCGGATAAAGGTCCATGACCGATTGTGTCATTGGCGTACCGTTCAGTAGCCTAACGAACTCTGCATCAGAGGAGAACTCAAGCGCCCATTTTGAAGTCGCGCCATTTGGGTTCTTAATCCGACTACTCTCGTCATACGTTAGGTAGCACCGATAGTCCTTGAGGAACTGCTCTAGCCACTCGCCGCCGCTGTACAGAAGTATCTCGTAATTAAGGATCACGCCGTCTTCGCCCTCGGTATCCGGCCAGATCGACAAGTCGAGCGCTCCATCTGTCCATTCAAGGGCGTCTTCCTTCCAGTCGTCCATCTTGGAGTACATACAGACTACAATCAGATAATCGACGCGTTCCTGGTTCTTAAGTTCGATATACTCGTTGAAAGTTAGAGAGGTTTTGCCCAGACCTTGCTCAAGGAAATATCCGAACCCCCGCCGTCCGTTGGCTGCATTCTGCGCGGCGGTTTGAACGGTGTAGGGCTCTCCGGTTAAATGCCACATGGTCCTTCACTTATTCTCGAAGTCGTCGTGTAACCATTCTTCGTAGCTCTTGTCACTGACCAGGGAAGCTAAGTACGCTTTGAGCTTCCTGATTTCGACCGTTGTGTCGTGAGCCTCTTGCTTATCCTCCGGGGTTGCTTTTTCCTGGACCAACCACGCTGAGTAGTTAGTGGAGAACAGATCAAGACGGTCGAGTAACCGGACAACCTTAGGTATGGGAAATGGGATGGTCATCAATCAGCCCAGCAAATGGCGGAGTTCGCCGTGTTCCGCCGCCGCGATAGCCTCGATTATCTCAGTGTTCCATATAAGGTTCAGCTCGTCTTTGTCCCAGGGTATTGCTCGCCATACCGCTTCAAGCCGGTTCATGCTGTTGCGTTGGACGTGCTTAAGCAGATTGTTCCCCATCCGCCACTCTTGAATAAGCAGCATCAGTTCATCCATTAGGCTCGCCGCCTTGATAATCCCACGCACGAGATCAGGGTAGCCGGGCACCCCGATAGGAGCGGTGTAGTCGACTAAAGATGGGTATCGGGCGACGATCTCTTGGTAGCTCAACTCATCGAGCTTATCCCGGTCCACTATTGCTCGTTTAGCCGGGCCGGGTATATCGCCTAGGAAAGTCTCTTCCAGGTCATGCACTAATGCCAGCGCTACAGTATGAAAGCGAACCTCCCAAGAGATCACGCTGTCGATCTCGCTACCATCGTCCAGCAAGTCGCAAATCTGTAGGGCATAGATCGCCGTGAAGTACTGGTGATCAGCCACGTTCTGGGGGTTGATCAACCTTACCGTAGACCACCGGGGCACGTAGGAAAGATCGCGTAACTCAAATTCAAATGCCATCAGTCGTCTCCTTCTCCGCCCGTAAGCGGTCCCATACCATCAGGGCGAAATTACCCACGTCCACCGCTTCGCCCATGGCGTCGGTGATTGTTTCAAACTCGATCGCCACACGAAGCTCTTCGATTTCGATCTCCAATTTTCGGAGCAACGCCTCGACGGGCAATTCGCGCCACCCGGTCTTATGGTCGTGAGCCTTTAGCTCCTTTTCCATTTCACAACCGAAATCAAGCACTTGATGACGCATCCCGAACACATCGCTTGTGGTAAGGGGTGGGCGGTTAGGCTCATTCCTTCGATCAAGGGTTCTGCGATGATTTTCGATTGGTAACCGCCTCTCGGGTGGGTAATTAGGCTCATCTACAGTTGGCCTAGTCATTGGCTTGCCCCCCATGCCCATTCTTGGGTTTCGATGACGCTGCCAACGGCGATGATATCAGGGGTAAAGTCGCTCATCTTCGGTCCGTACTGAAAGACCAGTTGAGGGTTGACGCCAACAGCGACGTGGGACGACCGCAACTGATTGACGAAGTTGTTAAGCGTACCGACGTCCTTGAGATAGTTGCAGAAGGTTAGGACCACCACGTCCGGTCGATTGTAGGTCAGCGCCCTGCGGTATTGTTGATGCGAGAACGTGAAGATGCGCCGCATACGCTTGGTTACGGTGGTGTACTCAGGCTCAACCCCAAGGTCTTTGAAACTGATCTCTCGTTGATCTTGTAATGATGGCCCACTGTGCCCACCATCGATATTACCCACTCGGATTGGGAAGGTTCGCACCACCATTACGGTCTTGTGAAGTAACGATGGGTGAAAACCGGCATCAGACATGGCAGAGGTGACGTAGCAGTCGCGGCTTGTGCAATAGGGATACTCGCCGCCATGGTTCAGGCTGAGGCCAAAGCCCTGCGGTACTTCCAACATACACGACGCTCCAGCGTTAAGCATTCGTACGATCTCGTCCCGGTGCCCGATCATAGTGGCCAAATCGGGAACGTCAGACGCTGGTTGACCAAAACGCCTGACTTTAAGAGCCAAGGCAGCCCCTACACCCTTTTGAGTAGATGAAATCTTGGTCGCCATTGATTGCCTAGACTTCTCCTCCTCCTTATCACGCTCGGTGATTACCGCTGCTTGGGGATGAATATGAAGATGATTGGGATGGAATGCAAGATCGTCCATTTCCTTCATTAATAGCTCGACATCGATAATGCTACCGGCGGTGAGATAGGCCGGTATGTTCTGGATGATCGACGTCGTAGGTAGGTGATAGCACACGAAACTGGCACCATCGTCCATCACGGTGGTGTGGCCCGCTTGTGCGCCAGCGTTGGTCGCGGCGAAGGTGAATTTTTCTGAGGCGTTATAGGCAATCCACGCGGCCACAGCTCCCTTGGCTTCGCTACCAAACTGACCACCGACGAGGACCGAAACCTTGCCGGGATGGACTAGATCGAGGTTGTTCATAACTCTTGTTCCTTGTTTGCGAGGTACCCCGCCAGCGACATATAGCCAGCGGCGTCTATGAAGTCGTCGGGGTTCAACGCCCCCATACGACTTCGGGTGATCTTGAGCAGCACCATCAACCGGGCGACATCGGCGGAGGAAACCTCGATACCGAGATACGCGCTCCAGAGGTTGGATATCTGATGAAAGCACTTGTCAGGGGGGCCATGTGGTCCGCTCTTTCGTAACGTCTCGACGACCGCTTGCTCTGCGGCGCTGTGAGGTAGGCTTAGTTCATCGTTCATGGGTGGTGTTCCTGAAGGAGCTTGACCATAAGCCGCACGTTAGCCCTTAGGTACTTTTTCTCATAAACCCCGACGTTCTGATGGGTGCCAAAGTCGATAACCGTGACAGTGGGGTCGGTGCCGGTGTACATCATGAAGCGTCCGCCTCTCGTGCATTGGGCCACTACCAGCCAACCAGCATATCCGCCTGCCCACTGGTAGTCCCTCATGAACCTACGCTGTTGGGCGGTCAGGGCGACCGGGATAGCGACGTGTACCGGGGTTATTGGGCACTTAACCTCGATCAGCACGGTAGGATAGGGGGGAAGCTGGACGAGTAGATCAAGGACGCCGACCTTGAAGCGGTTCGACAGCTTGTAGGCAAACCCACCCATATCGCGCACCGTCTTTACCAGGAGAGCTTGTACGTCGAGTTCCTTCTTCTTGAACTGTCCGGGGCGTCTTGTATTCCCCGGAGGCGGTAATCCTGACTTCTTACTCATGGTTGAACCCCCCCCCGTAATAGGCGTTGGTGCCATGGACGTTGGTAGTTATTGAGAGCCCTTCGGATGAATTCAAGAGGGGTAATGCAAAACCGATTTGCTTCTGTGTTCAAGTCGCTCCATTCTTTATCGGTTAGGGAATATACGTTCTTGATACAAATCAAGCGGTTGTTTTCTAGATAGGCGTTTAACAGTTGCTTGCTGATCATGTCTCTAATTCCCCATAGGTGGCTTCGGCCCAATTGCGACCCTCGCCACGATCAACCACGATCGGGACGTCCAGTGTAATCGCATCGTCCGGGCCAAACGCCGCCATGATGCGGCCAGCCTCCAGGTATACTTCACGCTTCTCCGGGAGGAACTGGTGGTCAAGGCTGTCGTGTACGCTGTTGATCATGACGCAACCGTCGCCCTCGCTGCGCTGGAACTCGTCGATTTCGACCATCTTCTGCTTAATCATGCTGGCGTTGCCACATTGCAACAGTCGGTTTAAGGCCGTGAAGCTCTTGTCCTTGGAGCTTCGAAGATTAAGCCGCGCTCGCCGTCCTAGTAAACAGATGACATAGCCCCTTTGCTTCATTCGGCGTGAAGCTCTACCTCGAAACGTCTTGACTTCGGGCATCGCGGCGAAGTACTCTTCGAGAGCTGCCGCCGCCTCCTCTTTGCTACACCTGAGGAGGTTCGACACACCTGGTACCCCGGCACCCGTTATCATCGCTTGATTGAGCCGCTTACCGCGCTCTCGATCAATCCCGGCACGTTTGGCGACCGCTGTATGAGCATCCACGGGTGGTGTCGCGTTGTAGCCTTCAAGCAGGACGCGACAACGACTGTAATAGGCGAGAAGCCGTGGTTCACACTGACTATAGTCATCGGACCCCCACACCATCCCTTCATCAGGGATGAAGATTGATCGATAAAGCATGCCGATATCTTTGTTTCGTTTGTGTATAGCCTGGAGGTTAGGATTGCTTGAAGATAAGCGCCCGGTAATCGTCCCATATTCGTCGTTCCTCATCTGGTGGAATTGTGCGTGGACCCTGCCATTGAATAGATGTTCGTCAATCATCGGCGTGATGAAGGTGCTGTCAAGGCTTAGATATGCGCGCACCGCGATGATCGATCTACCGATCTTGTTCGTCTCTAACCACTCTTTCGGGAACGAAGGCTTATCGAGCTTGGTTAGCGGCCAGTCGGTGATGCCGTTGTCCCGCATTAGCTTCTCTACTTGCGTGGGTGCCCGCGTGTTCATGTCTTCGGGTAGCTTGGCCATGGCAGTATCACGGCGCTGGTGGCAAATGGTTTGGACTTCGTGCAGCCGTTCCTCATCGATCTTGATGCCACGCTTCGTAATGCGATGAAGAACGTTGATCATCCTGCACTCGACGTCGTACACCCGATCGAGTTCCTGCGCAACTATCTGGTCCATCTGCCAGCGCAAAAGCTGCCACGTCGAGGTCCCGTCGCCCATAGCGTATTCGTGCACAATCGGCACGTTGGCGTTGGTTCTCCAGTAGTTGCCCATCTGTTTCTTGTCAACGTCGCCGCCGAACTCATTGGCTAAGTACTCGTAGAGGCCCTGCCCCTTCTTGGCTTCCACGCCAGCATACCTCGCACACGCGTCGAGGGAGAACGAGTAGCTATGCTCATCGATCAGGGCGGCATTGACCATGGTGCAAGAGGTCTTGCTATCTAAGGTAATGCCAGCCCGGCTCAGGAACCGGAGGTCGAAAGCAAGATAGTGACCAATAGCTAGGTAGCCACGGCGCTTCTTAAGAATGCTAGCGATCTCCTTTTCGATCGGGTGCAAATCGCCGCGCCAGCCGGTAGGAGTGTCGGGTATCTCGATACCGTCGAGCGCTGGTATATTGCCGCCACCCGCGTGACGCACCGGCAGGTAGAAGCTGTCCTCGGGCTTAGGACCAAACGTAAGCACGTAGCCAACGGGGTGGTTGAAGCGCCAATCGAGGCCCGAAGTTTCGACGTCCACAACGAAAGTGGGCTCGACCTCTAGCCGTCTGAGACACTCCTGAATGCGCCAGTCCATTACGACACCCCCAGTCGGGTGAACTCTGGCAGCAACTTCAAGCGGATATCGCTAGGTTGCGCCGCGATGAAGTGACCAACCCCGCGAGCGTTCATCATACTCACGATCTCCATCATGGTGCCCTCGCGTGGCGACTTGAAGCCTGCGACACAGAGGCAGTTAGTGTCGAACCTAACCTCAGGGGGAACCGGGTAAGTG